>Ga0213835_100087_pt1 | contig 121409 bp, 108 predicted proteins | sample SWPATP01_FD_160576 | JGI IMG/M metagenome (GOLD analysis project Ga0213835, IMG submission 160576) | Coastal seawater microbial communities from Marineland, Florida, United States - SWPA TP0 #1 | ecosystem: Environmental > Aquatic > Marine > Coastal | place: USA: Florida | collected 2016-08-05 | reverse complement strand
CCCCACAGGATCTGCCCCCGTGATCGCCATCAGCACGGCCATGATCGCAGGGTTGCGCTTCGCCTCAGCGATATCGATGTACTTGCCATAAACCTCAAATCTTACCGTATCCCCGGGCATCACGGAAACTGACTTTGCCACTCCTACATTTTCACCATAACCTCCCGTCAGCCTCATAGAATAGCTGGATTCTATCTCTCTAATTTGATTAGCTTTCACCTATAACTTTAACGTAATTCTTAAAAATTTGAATTACTTAAGGCTACTTACTGTTCGAGATCAAAAAATAAGAAGGTAGGGACGAAGGTTAAGAATAGCTTCAGTGAAGCGATTTAGCGAGTAGCCAGAACGTAGAGTGGGCAATCTACACCTAGCCCCCCGTAAATCTTCACCCAGCTGAGGATTGTCCATTTTTTTGACCATGCACCAAATTAATCAAAGCCAGTCAATTCCCAAATCATTTAAAAGCGATTTCCCTGCATGTAGTAACCTTTTCTAATATCTAAAAAGAATTTTGATTTATTGACATTTTTTTTCTTTTCATCTATTTGAATCTCATCATCTTTTTCTATTTGTATTTCATCATGTGTTGACAGCTGTTCTGTTACAAACATAAATTTTTCATTTTCTACTCTAACCGAATATGATTGAGCGCTATAACCTTCAATCAAGTAATGCGAAGCAACTTGTGCAATAGACAATAAATTTCCCTTTTTTTCATTGAGTAAATATAAATCTCCGGATTCGAAGTATCCTTCCGTATCTCTTCTTACAATATAAATTAAATGACTATCAAAATTTTTGGAATAGCGGTAACTGGCGATACTTTTTATTGTAAGACTTAAATCCCTTTCAGTACTTTTGAATAAATCAATTTGTTGCTGCCTAGTAATGCTATCTTTCTTTCCAAATTTAGCACTCTGAACTTCTTTCCATCCATTGATTAAATCTTGATCAGCAAAAAATATAACCCATTTTTGATCCAAAATTGTGAATTCAACATTTCTAAATATTTCCTTAAGGTTACCTAGATTCAATAAATTACCATCATATGCCATTTTCGATAAATCAGACTTATAGTCATCGGGTAAATAAATTTCTCTACCTCTATAATTATCAAAACAAATTAATCCCTGAGAATTTGAATTATAATGAATAATTAGAAAAACAAATACTCCAAATAATGATCTCAGCGTAGCCATGGTCTTATACTTATTGGTGGAAAATAATTGGGGTTCTGTTTTAATGAATACGGAACTACACGCGAGAACTTTTGTTGTACAGCTTGGAAATAATTAACATTATAATTCCAAAGTTTAGCTTGATCTAATTGCCATTGTGCGATAGCACTTTCTTGTCGAGCAGAGCTGCTGTAAATATTTCTATTAATGTTGAAACCAACGTGTAGATACTCATGGCCCATCGTCATATATAACATCTCTTTTGAGGCGAATGCGGCCCGGTACAAATATACATTAGATCCTTTACCTGTTCCCAAATAAACGGTCGTACCTCTAGTGGGGTTTCCGGCAGAATTAAAAACAACATCTCCTTTGGTGGTATACCCCTTAGGGAGAGAACCATCTGCATAGAGTTCATTTAGTCCTTTAATATCCTTCCCGAAATTTTCATCTGAAAAATTTTTAGCGTATTTATTGCTATACTCTAATTCATTTCCGACTTGGGTTATATCATTTATCAGTCCCGCCTTATCAAAAGTTGCACCTTTCCCAGACCAAAAATTGCCGCCATGGTTCACAGCTTGAGAACCTCCTGACAACCCACCGAAAATACCACCCATTAATGCACCATTTGCACCAGATTTAACCCCAAATCTAAGCCCATTCCCAAAACTTGCGCCGCTAGACCATGCATTTCCGGCCCCACCAACAAAACCGCCTGCAAAACCACCACCGGCACCTGTCAAAGCGCCACCTGCAAATCCAATCGTCCCTACGGCACCTGCAACTAGCTGCCCCGCTCCGAAACCTGCCGCCCCGGCAAGTGCACCCACTCCCATGGATTTAAAAAAATCTCCAACACTGTTTACTTTTCCAAAAGCAGACTGAAACATTGTATTGGTCAGAGCACCGACTATCATCAGTGGGATTACAAACTCCCCATCCGGATCCACATACATCACCGGAGCCACCCTACATCCCGGCCCCTCGCTAAAAAGCTTTACTAAAGCTTTTCTTCACACTCGGTCCTCCATCGCCAGGTAGGGACTGGCAAACTGATCCTGTGGATCCACCCCAAACCATCTCCCCAGTGCAGCATCGTACTGCCTGGCATGGAAGTCATACCACTTCGTAAGTTCCTCATTCCCACCCTGCAAGCTGGCCCCTCGCTAAAACAGTCCACTGGACTGTTTCTTAACGCTCGGTCCTCCTGGAATAAATCATTGTTGCCTTATCCCCAAGCCTCCTAAACTCACGGGCTACCATACCATACGGAGGACAAAGACGAGAGTCTTTGGGCCAGGATGTGTGGCTGGTATCTGCTGGACGATATATGACTCAGAAGTCATGATCGTGAAATCGTCAAAACTTGTCCCGAGCTTGTCTCGGGAGAACGCCTCCGATCCGGTGTTCGAATCATTGGATAGATAAATATAGAAATATCCCGGTTCCTCTGCCACTACCTGTTGGGAAAGTTTCTCATGCGCTACATTAGAGCCATCTTCCCTTGCAGCATTGGACATCTGTACAAAGCCTCCGTATTTGTACTGCATGTCACTATCGAAAAACAGGTAATTCAGATAAGCCGGCGGCGCATCACCAATCTCCTTCTTGGTCATAAGCAGGCCTGCAAGCCCTTCTACTTCCCCTCCTACTGACCTGGACGAAGCGGCCAGTCCCCCATCTACTCCCATCCCCACGGGATCTGCCCCCGTGATCGCCATCAGCACGGCCATGATCGCAGGGTTGCGCTTCGCCTCAGCGATATCGATGTACTTGCCAAAAACCTCAAATCTTACCGTATCCCCGGGCATGACGGAAACCGACTTTGCCACTCCTACATTTTCACCATAACCTCCCGTCAGCCTCATAGAATAGCTGGATTCAGGACCGGATGTATGGTTCATCAAATCGGCTGATATCCTGACCGCTTCCTCATATCCTATAAACTGATCTGCCTCTGATTCCAGGGCAAGATTTTCAAAGGTGGCAGAGGAAGTAAATACCGCAGGATCATCCTGAAGCACTACCCGGGTACTGCCCAGGTAGTCGGTAAGATAGTATTGGTACCGGAAACCGTTATTGGCCAGCACCCTGCCATACTCGTGATTGATATCTGAAATCATCTTCAACCTATATGCTTACATAATGATATTTTTTAAAAAGGATACCCAATCGCAAAATTCAAGACCAAATTATCCCTTCTCCAATCCCTATCTCCCAGCCTAAGCCGGTCCTGCCATGGACCTTCTTCCAAAAGCCAGGGCTTCCTGACCGGAACAGCAATATCCAACCTCAAAACAAAAAACTGAATATCTACCCTGATGCCATATCCGGCACCTACTGCCAATTCCTCTGCCCAAGAATTGGTGAATTTACCTCCGGGAAGGGCCTCATTTTCATTATATAACCATACGTTACCGGCATCAATAAAAAAAGCACCCTTCAAGTATTTATTGAAAGGAAAGCGGTACTCCAAATTGGCTTCCAACCTGATATCCCCTGCCTGATCAAAGAAGCCTCCTGTGCCAATGCTTTGGGGTACAAATGTTCCAGGACCTAAGGACCTGATCCTAAATGCCCTGACACTCCTCGGTCCACCCGAAAAATACTGCTTCACAAACGGCAAAGAAAGGGAATTGCCGAGTGGCGCACCATACCCTGCAAAAATCCGGCTGACCAAAATGTTCTCCTGGCTGAACCTTCGGTAATACCTCAAATCAATATCCCCTTTAAAGTATTGGGCAAATTCCAAACCGAAAATCGAATTGGGATTTTCCGATCCCAAAGCGGTATTTAAACCTTTAAATAAATTCCCTGCAAAATCAACCGTGGCCCCGAAAAATATGGCATTCTTCCTATCTTGGTCAACCAGTTGATTAAAGTTGAAGGTATAATTCATCCCAGAGATAAACTGTTGCTCAAAACTCCGTCTCAAAAAGGGGTTGGCATTTAATATTTCGTCGAATTGCGGGGTAGTCCTTGCCAAATTGACGATACTTAAACTGACCGGATTGAATTCATGGTAAACATACCTGTTCACATTCCAGAAGTATCCAAATGAAGCATTGTAAGAATACAGCAAATACAGATCAGTCCTATTTTGGTATTCATAGCCCAAGCTAATTCTTGTTTTGGGTATGGAAAACCTGAATCGGTCCGACCATGGTCCGGGGAAAATGACACGGGGAAATACCAATGAACCAGTCAACCCAAACTCTATTGATTGCAAAGCCTCTCTGGTACCGGAAGCTACCTGGGTTTCATAACCAAACTTCCCTGTTAAATTGAAAATCTCCCCTCCCCTGAAAATATTTCTGTTTTGGTAATTCAAAATGAGTGCCGGCCCAACAAAACTGTTAGACTTAGTTACCCCCTGAAGTTCTGCCCTGACGGCCCTTTTATTGAGAGGGGAAAGTAATATTCTGGCATTTAATGGATAGGTACCATCTTCTCTTAGGACAGTATCTGCCATTTCATAGGATATATTCACATACCTGAAATTCCCGATATTGGAAAGTCGGTTGGAAGTAAGCCTTGAAACCTGTGGATTGAATTTACTGCCTTCCTGAAACAATATGTACTTCTGTAAAAGCTCTGGTTTGAAAACCTCTGGTCTTTGAATAAAATCAATGTTTTTAACCCTGACCGTGTCCCCATCACCATTATCCAAGTGCAGGTTGAAATTGGGGAAAACTTCAATGTTTTCCACCGTATGTGGGTGCATGGACTTGGTCGGTGTATTGCTCTTTAGCCTAAGATAAAGATCAAATTTCCTTGAGTCATATTGATTGGTATCGGCCTCAAATATTAAAAGGTCTGCATTGAAAAAATAATAGCCTTTGGACTTAAGTGCCTCATCAATTCTTTCCCTTTCCTTTTTCATTAAATCCAAATCCAAACGGCTGCCTTTTACCAAAAGCGTATTTTCCATTTGGTTTTGTATATCCTGCATGACAGGTAAGCTGTCTTCTAGAATCTGATATGTCTCCAAGATATATGGCTCAGAAAAATTCAGGGTGTACTCCAAGGCAGCAAACTTATCCCTATCAATTACCTCATGGGTAGCGCTTGCATAAAAGAAGCCTTTGTTTTCAAGCCTGTTCAGCAGTATTACCGATGTCCTGTCCGGCATCACCTGACTCAGGTAAACCGGTTTTTGCCCAAACCTTTTGTTTAAAAACCGATTGATGAAGCCCGGTTTTTCTTTACTTCCTTTGTAATGGGCCCATAAACCAAACCTCATTCCCAATACCTTGCTGTTTGGGGTTGGCCTCAATAACTTTTCCAGATCATTTTGTAATTCAGAAAGTGTCCTCCTATCCAGGTCGGCATCTAGATTAAGTTCAGCACCTGTATAGAGCTGTTCCCCTTCGGGAATAAATTTCTTAACACTGCAGGAAAAAGACAGTAATGAAGCAATCAGCGCTATGTAAATTTTCTTCAACATCAATTATCCTCTTCTTCAATAAATTCCTCCTCCCAATCCTCCTTTTGTGGTACCGCTTCATGCCTTTTCAAAGGAATAAAGAGCTCCCTAAAGGCATTGAATTCCTTATTGAAAATCAAACTGATGCCGGTGACAATCAATTGTCCATCAATGACCGATTCAAATTGGTTTCTTCTATAAGCTTTTGCCCGCCATTGTCCCCTTTCGTCCAATAAATACTCCACACTTACATCTCCAAACAAAGCATCACCCTGATTGACATTGCGATCACCCCCATCTACATCCACCTGACCTCCAACGGAAATCACCAAACGGTCATCCATTAAAGATTGTCGGGCAGCCACACTCAGCTGGGTTCTGTCCTGTGGATCTCCTGACTGGTAATCGGTATAAGCATCCAAATCCAAATCCAGGGAAAAGCCTGTGTCTCCGAATAAGCGATCGGACAAGGCGTTCATCTGGGAAGAAAGTACCTGACTCACACTTGATCTGGCTAGGTTAACCGATCCACCGGCCGAACCATCACTGCCCGTCATTGGGAAAAACTGGTTCAAGACCAACAAAGAAAATACCTGCTTGGTCAGTTCATCTTCTTTCTCATTGACCTGTTGGAGCATGCTGTAGACTGAACCTCCAAAAGCACCTCGTTCTTGTTCCGGCATGTCCAATTCAAAAGAAATCTCAGGCCGGATTATCTCTCCACCTACTTTCAGATACACCCTGAATGGAAGCACTTGTCTGAATTGTCCCCTGGTTTCGGTATCTATACCACTTAATTGGGCCTGCATGAGCTGGGCCGCTGAAGTTCTGACATTATAAATAGCTTTTAGATCGAGATTGGCATCCAGTGGATCCCCGTTCCACGATACAAAACTTCCTTCTGCCAGTTCAAAACGTCTGTTGACCAATCCAAAGAGACTGAGCTCATAATGACCGCTATTCACCTCATACCTACCGGACAAGGAAACATCTCCGCTTGGTCCCATCAAAAGGTTAAGGTCAGCTTCCCCTTGTAACCTGAGGTTATCATTGGTCCTTTCGTCCACAATCACGTTAAAAATGGTTTGGGGGTCTATCTGAAGATTGGCCCTAACATCATAGCCAGTCAAGCCTTTGGTAGTTAAATCCATTTCCCTTTGGTAAAGCAAATCATATGGATCCTGATGATTGACAAAAATCACCACCCCTGTTCTTTCAATCAGATCCAACTGACTTTCCGGTACGATAAAGGTCAAATTGGTACCCCTATTCACTTTCAAACGGACATCTATTTCCGGCAAATCAAGTGTTCCCTTGACTGTCATATCCAAATCCACATTGGCTCTTCCAAAGAAAAGGTCTGAATCAGCCCTTGTAGAGTTTATGACCTGAAAATCCTTGGTGTTAAGCTTGAGATCAAAACCTATATTGGAGAAATCCGGTGTTTTGATCCTGCCATCGACAACAAACCGTTGTCCCGTTTCATCTTTGATGGTAAATTCTTCTAAATACAAGCCGGAATTATCCATTTTAAGCGTCTCCTGACTCATCAAAAACCTGTTATTAAGCTCTGAAGCCACGAAGGAGACTTCATTGAACAAAAGACTTCCACTGTAAACAGGTTCTTGGATGGTCCCTTTCAATTTAAACTCTCCGGAAATAAAACCTTGGCCATCCTTGATGAGTCCATCGGCCAATTGCTCCAATAATTCCATTTTCAGCGCATTCAAAGCCAATTGCATGTCCAGCATGGCACTTTCTTCATCCGCAAGGAATGTCCCACTTAAATCCATATCCAATAAGCCTTCCTTCAGACTAAGCAAGAAAGCATAACGCTGTAAAGTTTCCGCTTCCGCATTAAGCTGAAGGTTGCCTAAAGCTAGATTTAAGACCTTAATCCCTTCTACTTTAAAATCTGCCAAAAGACCTAAAGCTCCAAATGGCTGGACCGCAACAATGTCACCGTTTGCCCTTCCCGCTAGCAACATTTCGTCCGGATTTAAAAATCCAAAAAAGGTAGCCAATTCGAAGTTCTTCATTTCAATACCCACATGGTCTGCCTCTATCCCCGCAATTTGATGGCTGAATTGGATGCTTTCACCATTTCTTGAAAATGAAAAATCATCAAAAGTCAATAAACCAGGTGCATAAACCACCTGGTTTCCGCTAGGAATAACCCAGGATTGTCTATTGAAAATCAGCCCTTCAGGAAAAATTTTATAACTGAGGGTATCCCCATCGATTGCTAATAAAGACTTTACATCTAAAAGCACCCCCTTTTCATCCCGGGAGTAAAAATCCAGGCTTAAATTACTTTCCTGATAGTTTCCAGAAACATAAGTCTCTCCCATATCCAGGGGCGAAAAAGTCAGTCCCTGAAAACCCAGGACAAAAGCCAATTTATTGGCATTGCCTTCTACATTGACAAAAAAACTGTCCAAAGCCGCCTGTCCATATTGTGTCATGGGCAGAAGCAAATCCAAGTCAAGGTCTTTCTTTGCTGCATCAAATGCAAAATCCAATCGCATGGTATCTAGCCGGTTAATCCCTGCTACCAGCAATTGATCAATAAATGGTGTTGGATGAAATTTAATTTGCGCACTGGCTTTGACCCTATGCTCCTCCTGTGGTAATTCGTCCAAGGCTGTAGGAAAATAGTTGCCAAAATAATCCTGAAGGGCAGCAGTAAACCTTTCCACCGAATTATCTGCAGAAAAATTTATTTTCAAGAAATCTGATTGCACTTTTAATTCTGTTGAAAAGTCTGCCAATCGGGCGTCCATTATCATTTCCCCTATTGGATAAGCCCGACGATCTAATAACAGAACACCCTCTTCCAGTTTCACTTTAGCCCGAAGGTCATCCAAAGCACCATCTACCTTGCCCTCCAATTGCATCCTGGCGTTTATATCCTGCTTGGTAAGTTTCAGGTCCATGGTCTGAAGATTCCTGAGGTCAAAATTAAAATCAAAGCTTGGATTCAGACTGTCCAAACTCATCACTGCCTGTAGGTTGAAATCTAAAAATTCCTCCTCCAACCCTATCGCCATATTTAACAAAGTATCCTTTGCTGCCAATCCAATTTCAAGGGCAGAAAAATCAAAATCATTCCAGATGAGCTGTTCAAAAGCCAAATCCAAAGAACCTTCCACATCATATAAGCCTGAACCAGTGCCTTCAAGGTTGGTACTTAAACTTAGGGGACTTAAGCCTTCAATTTGAAGGATTTTGCCAAGATCCAAATTGACCAAGGAAATTTTGGAGGCGATTTCATATACTTCTCCTTCCTTAAACTTCACATCTATATGTACATCACCATCTGATGTGCTCACATCCAACTTGGCAAGCATATCATCAAGCCTGCCTTTCCCCGAAAAATTTGCCATAAAATCATCCGGGATATCAACATCTACCTCCGCTAAAAAAGGGAGCACATCCGCCTTAGTACTCTTCACCTGGGCTTTGGAAATATCAAACCGGAGTTTTTCCATATCCAAAACCTCCTCCAATTGTACATTTTCCAAAACTAAGGAAGTATGCTTTCCATAATTCAAACTGAATTTGGGAATTTCCAATGCCGGTAAACTACCCTTAAGACTCCCTTGTAATGCTATACCTTTGGCTCGCAATTCCTTGAAATAAATCTCCTTGCTGAGGGTAGGTTGAAAATAAAGCAATTCTGAGGCATCAGTAGAAAACCGTTTCAAGTCCAGGTCTAAGCTCGATTGTTCAGGTGCATTTACCAAAGCATCCAAATTGGCAAAATTCAATTTCAGGCTGGTTTCCAAATTGGTTTTGGCAGTCTGCATTTTGAAATCTTTAAGAGCAAAAGTCTCTTGCTCCAGAGCAAAAGTCCCCCTTGTGTTGATCAGGTTAAGGCCGCTGACTTCTTTGAAATTTAGATCGTCCAATACCAAATACGCCTCTTGCTCAAACAAGGAAATCGCATGGGCTGAAAAGTTAAAGGATTCAAAAAGCATGGCCTCTGCATTAAATATACCAGATTTAGGCTGTTGCCCATCTATTGTAAAGCCAACTTGATTGTTTTCTAAGTCTATATTTCCAACTTCTATCCACCAATCAGGCAAACTAAAAGCCACTGGAGCTAGCTCCTCTTCTATAATCTCAGGTACCCGATCAACAGTCAGCAATGCAAGTTGGACAACTGCATTATTCAGCCTAAGGTACTCCAATAGAATTTTCTGCTCCTCCAGGTCCGCCTCAGGAAGACTTAAGGATAAAGTCTCCCACTTTACTTTGGCATCAATGCCATCCGGGTCCGAACGGTACGACCAATCTGTTTTTTCTATTTTAAGCAAGTCAAGGGCCAGCAAAGGTAAAGGAGCTTCAGTAGTTTCTTCCTCCTTTTCATCCACTGGAAATGCTTTGTGCTGGTAGTAATCGATAACGGACCCATAAATCTCCAAAGCGGTCAAATCAAATTCCATCGCATTGAGATCCAATGAACGGGTAAGCAGCTGTATCCTCTCCCATTTAGCTTGGGCCTGAATACCGATTACCTGGTCATCATACGTCAAATTGAAATTTGTCAGGTTGATTGGCCCCAACTTTATAGTAGGTAATGGTGAGGACTCCACTTCCTCTTGGTCTACTTTTTCCTCCCCAGTGCCAAAGGCCTCTAAAATAAAATCGAAATTGAAAGCTCCGTTGATACTATCCCTTTTGACCTTGGCATGCACTCCTTCCCAATCCAATTTGCTGACTTCTATTCCGTCTCCAAAGATTAGGGTCCTTAATGCCACTCCCGTTTCCAACTTATTGGAATAAAGCAAAGTATCTCCCTTTTGGTCTGCTATATACAATCCTTCGAGAAACAGATCGCCTTTAAATGTTATAAAAAGTCTCTCTAAACTTATATCTGTCTGGATTTTCTTAGATAAAAAACTGACTGCCTTTTGCACAATTAAATCCTGTCCCCAAGGACTTCTGATAAAAAAGAAAAGCCCCACCAATAACAACAACAGGGTTGCTATTGAGATGCCTAAAATCTTGAAAAATTTAATGATAAACTTTTTGATATGCTTAACCCATTGGTACTTTTCAGAATATCAAATATACATTTAATCAGGCTTATGTACCCATTACTTTTCACATAAACTATGTTAATGAAAAATAAAGTGCAGGTTAATTTTTGATTAACAATGAATTAAGGGCTACTGTTAAATTCTGGAAAATTTTACTTTTAACCGTGACACAAACCAGTATCGATATATTTTTCAGCATTCTTTTTCTAATGATGAGTTATTTCATGACGGTCTTAGGGCTTATTCATGTGTATATTCCGGGTGGCATTCAGAAAATAAAATTAAGAAATGGGAAAATTAGGGAGTTGGTCAATTTACCTAAAATATTTGGTGTAAGTTTTATACTCTCCTCCTTCCTTACAGTCGTGATGTTTTACTTTTTTATCTTCCCTCACTACCGGTAGCACTTAATTCTTGTCCTCACTGGCTTCGGTTAGGTTTTAGCAGCAAAAAATGTCAGTACCTAATTAAAAGTTTTATTAAGAATTTAGAGAATTGGGAATTTTTCTTCATTTTGAGATTCATTCTTTTAACCCAAAAGCTTAAACAAGATGGAATACATGATCAGACCCTGTGAAGAAAAAGACTTACCCGAGCTCGTCAATTTATGTGCGGCACATGCAGCCTATGAAAAATCCGACTATTCTCCAGAAGGGAAATTAGCAGGATTGAAGGAGGCCATCTTTGGCTCTCCCAAAAGATTGAATGTTTGGATAGTAGAAGTGGACGGAAAGGCTGAAGGGTTTACCTCCTTTACTTTTGATTTTTCTACCTGGGACGCGGCCCCCTTCCTGTATATGGATTGTCTTTACCTTAATGAATCAGTAAGAAGCATGGGAATAGGGGCTGATATTATGGAAAGAATCAGGGAAGTTGCCAGGGAAAACAAATGCTTCAACATCCAATGGCAAACCCCTGAATTCAATGCCCGCGCGATTAAGTTTTATGTGGGATTAGGTAGTACGGGGAAACAAAAAATGCGGTTTTTCCTTAAGCCATAAGCCTTTATACTAAGATTTCAGCTTTCTTATTTCCTCTTTTAATTCTAAAATCATTTGAGAAATCTCATCCAGCGTAGCTGGTTGGGATTTGTCTTTTGGATGCGGAAAATCCGTACTGATAAACGCCTTGGCTTCCCAAACTTCCAGTACCTCCTCCCCCTTGACCTCATAGGGTTTGTACTGCTCATTGTCAGAAACCAAATAGAGTTTACCGTTTTCCTCTAAATAATTGAAAACCCTTTTGTAAACCACTCCTTCAGTAGCAGTAACGAGCACATAAGTTTTCCCGCTTTTTATTTCGTCCAACTGTTCTACATAGGCCCCTATTACCACCGTACCGGGCACTAAAGGCAGCATACTGTCCCCACTCAGTTCAAAAGCCCTATAGGTAGCCTGTTGTGATAAATTGGGAAGCTGAAATTGGGGCAAAGACTCCATGTATTCCCGATCCGCAAAACCATTGAGGTATCCAGCAGAGGCCTTCTGCCCCACCATGGTGATGTTTTCCCTGTCATCCTTGTCCACTGCAATGGTCAGGATTTTGATATCCTTCTTTTGAGTGGCTTTTCTTCCCAATGCCTCTATGTCATGGTAAAGCAGTTCCTCCAAACTGATCTGAAACAAGTCGCATAACACGGAAAGCCCAGACAACTTGGGCTCCGATCTACCATCTTCATATGCAGAAATCATGGTCCTTTGCAGTCCCAACTTTTCAGCAAGTTCAGCTTGGGTCATTTGTCTTTGGTTCCTGAGAAACCTGATGTTTTTAGAAAGTACCATGGCTAAATTTTATGCAGTAAAAAGATAGAAATTATGATCATCTTTTACCGGATTATTCAAGGAAAAAGAATTCAACCCAGATAAAGACATCCTCCTCTGTTGCATTCTTTCCTGAATTTCAGCAATGATCTCCCCTATCGGTTTGGGTTCATTGGTCAGAAGATAACCATACATGGGCTTTTTGACATCTTCTATAAAAAATTTCACCTGAATATTTCCTGAGGGAAGGGCTTTTTGGGTAAGGCTGATTTTGTGTGCTGCTTTCATATCCTAGATGTTTACAGCAACTAATATAAAAAGTTATTTTAAATAACACTAACGTGTTAATAAAATTAACCTTATTGTGTCACAAAATGTCTCATTTTAGCTATCAACCTAAGTAGAGCTTTGATTTTTTAAAGCTAAAGGGTTTATATCAGGGCCTTTCCCGATGGTAATAATATAACACTGGAACTATGGCATTACTGAACTCACTTAGGGTATAATACCCTTTGTTGTGATCGAAACAAATGGCTTCTCCTTGAGGCTCAGTGGGGTTATAAGGCGCCAATTTGGGGACTTTCTTAAACATATCCACCATATTTTCACCCTCCAATCTCTCCCAGTGCATGATAAAGTCGTAGGTTTTTATCAACATCTCTTTGCCATCCAATGAAATATTACCGCCAACTGCTCTGGTAAATGGAAACTCTCCAACCCTGATGGCTTCCATGGGCATCCCAGTATCCTGAGGATAAGGCAATACATAAATGATGGAAAAAAAATCTCTTTTGGTCACCAAAAACAAATCCTTTGTCCATGGGTCTAACAATAATGTTTCTACATCATGTCTTAAGCCGTCAGGATATCTAAAGGTAATGGCTTCAATTTCCTGATTGTTGATGGGATTCTTTTTCCCTCTATGCTCCTCACTAAAAACAGGTTCTTTGAATCTATAAATCTTGTACTCTCTGTATACGCGGTTATTGTCACCCACTTCTCCTAGATAAATATAATTGGCCCCTGCTTCAGGTCCTGGACCGATTTCTATATCCTCCCAATCCCGGTTAAAAATGCCCGTTAACTCATAACTTGCCACTGTTTCCCCGGTAGCAACGTCCAAAAGAAAGATCTCATTGGAATTGCCCCTGTCTTCATGAGACCAAAGGTAGCCTTGATTAGCGGTACTGATCACTATTCCTGAAGCTTCAATCAAATCTGATTCTCCTCTGGCATCTGTCATTTCAGGAAACTTATCAGAACGTGTCAATCCCAAGGGTGCACTGTACTCCAATTCAAAAGGTTCATGGGATTCCCAAAACTGTGGATTGGGTTCGATAATGTCATTTCCATCCTTACAACCAAGAATGAAGAAAAATACCAAAAAAGTACAGCAAGTTTTAAGTAGGTTCATCATTACTTTAAAAACTCATGAAGTTCTCAAAATCTTCTCCATCTTTCTCCCTTTGGCCAATTCATCTACCAGTTTGTCCAAACACCTTACTTTTTGGGTCAATGGATTAATTATTTCTTCAATCCGATAACCACAGATGACTCCTGTTATCAAATGGGCATTGGCGTTCAGGTTGGCCTGATCAAAAAAATCCTGGAAAGTTGCCTTTTCATCAATTAGTCTTTGCAGTGCTTGGTCATCAAAACCCGTCAACCAGAAAATCACAGTATGCAATTCTTCTTTTGCCCTGCCTTTTCTTTCCACTTTGCTGACATAATGGGGATATACGGAAGCAAAAGTCATTTTGGCCATCCGTTCGTCGTGTTCAGGTGTGGTTTGCATTGGTTCCTGCTTTTTGTATAGTCTAAAGGTCGATATTTTCACATTGGTCTGCAAATTCCATGAAAACAAAGACCTGCGACAAAATTCAGATTGGCATTTCCAACAAAAAGGCACTTAAGGATTTTCCATGTTTATCAATTTGTGTCGAACTGGTCACCCCTCCCCCTAATGCCTCATATAACACAAAATTCATAGCGCCCAGCTGGGGAAGTTCATAGCGCTTAACTTCTCCCTTCACTACCTTTCCCAACCAATCTTTTACCCGATCAGCAGTCACCTTTTCCTGAATGAGTGAATAGTTGCTTTTTTCAAATACGATCAAAGAAATATTACTGATATTTCCTTTGTCTCCGGTTCGGGCATGTGCAATTTCGTGAAGTTTCATCCCTTTAAGTATTTAAGTATTCCACATGGATATTGACAGCTGACTTGGGTAACAGCACAGAAGCTACCGAGATAATCTCCTCCACATGCTGGCTTACCCCACCTCCCCCATAAGGCCCATTGGTATAAAGCGTTTCCACTTCCTGACCAATATGCCTGGCCTTTTCAAAATTATCCGCTTTTGCACAAACCCTTAACCTTACTTCCTGCAAATCTTTAGGTTCTGTTTCCATTGGACTAATGGAATTCAAACCTATGATATCCAGCCTTACCTCTTGAAGAGGTAGTTTTTCCAGTCTTTTTTTGACTATTTCGGCTGCCAGCCTGGCCCTCGCTATACAATCATGCCCCCCATAACTGATCTGCCCTTCTCCCGCATAACCATTGCTATACCCGACGCTTACTTTATAAGTATCCGTAGCTTCTTTACCAGTGGCTTTACTAAAGCGCACACAGTTATCTGCTATTGCTTCAAATTCTACTTTTGAAAAATCTGCAATACAATCCGGTGTCAGGTATTGAGCAGGGTCATGTATTTCATAAAGCAATTGCTCGGTACAAGTCGCTGTATTGATCAGTCCTCCCGTGCCTGTCACTTTGGATATCAATCCATCTCCACTCTCTTCTAATTCTGCAAAGGGAAATCCCAAATCCCAAAGGTCTGGGACGGCTTTTCTGTTCAAATCAGCAAAATAGCCTCCTGATACCTGGCCGGCACATTCCAATAAATGACCGATCATGGTGCCCTTGCCGAGTTTTTCAAAATCATCCATTTTCCAGCCAAACTCATAGATCATAGGTGCCAGAAATAAAGAAGGATCTGAGACCCTACCAGTAAGTATAATATTAGCGCCATTTTTCAAAGCCTCAACAATTCCCCCTACACCAATGTAGGCATTGGCTGAAATAATCTGAGGCCCAATAGTAGACAAGGGTTTACCCGTTTCCAGTATAGGCAGATGCAAGGACTGTCTAATGGTCTCCAAGACATCATCCCCAAGTACAGCCGCTATTTTCAGTCCCTTAATTCCCATTTTCCGGGCAATTTCCTGGGTGACTTTCATCGCTTGAAATGGATTGGCTGCCCCCATATTGCTGATGACTTTGGCCTTCTTTCCCTTTAAGATGGGAAGGATTGCCCCCATCCTATATTCCAACAGGTAATTGTACCCTTTCTTCGGGTCGCTTTTCTTTTCTTTTTGGGCAAGGGCTATGGTACGTTCTGCCAAACATTCAAAACATATATAGTCTAAGTTTCCTTCCTCCAGTAATTTTAAAGCAGGTTCAAGACGGTCTCCCCCATAGCCCGCACCACCACCGATTCTGATTTTTTTCATGAATTACAATGTTATTGCCCCTACGATAAAAGAAAATATAAGGATTATTAGGCTGACCAAAAAAGCATAGGGAATGGTTTTCCGCTGATGGCTTCCTAAATCAACCCCCGTCAAACCGATCAACAGGAAGGTCGCCCCAGTAAGTGGACTTACCGGAAACCCAGTGGTCATCTGGCCTACGATGGCTGCCCTTCCTATTTCGATAGGGTCACCTCCAAACTGGGCTGAGGTTCTGGAAAGCACGGGTAAAATTCCAAAATAAAAGGAATCAGGATCAAACAACAGACTCGCCGGCATGGCTGCCAGGCCAACCAAAGCGGGCAGATGATTCCCGAGCCAATCAGGGATATGCAAAACCGCTGCTGCTGCCATGGCGGCTATCATTCCTGAACCTTTCATAATACCAATAAAACATCCAGCTGCAAAAAGAATACTGACCATCAGGACTACTGCTTTGGCGTGGGCATTGATATGCTCCGCCTGCTCTTTGATATTAGGGTAGTTAATGGTGATCGCCAGGGCAAAAGCAATCATGAAAATTATATGCGGGGCTGCGAGGCCAGAGACTAATATGACAATGGCCAGCAGGATCATTGATATATTGATCCAAAACAATTTTGGCCTTTCCCAGTCATGTCTGGTTTCAGTATGCATTTCAGTGCTAGCAATAGGCTGTTCTTCTTGCCGCTCTTTTTTCCCCAAAATAAAGGCTATCAATAAAACCGAAATCAGGCCCATGATCACCGGAAATAACATAGGGTTAAATAAAGTCGTCACAGGAACCTCCAAGGCAGATGCTGCCCTTATGGTAGGTCCACCCCAAGGCAAAATATTCATGGTCCCGGCTGCTAAGGCCACAATGCAGGCCAAGGTGGACCTTTTCATTTTCAACTGATCATATACGGGCAAAAATGCCGGTACAGCAATCAGAAAAGTACTGGCCCCAGATCCGTCCAATTGGGCTGTCATGGTCAAAACACCTGAACCTACTGCCACTCTTGCCGGGTCATTGCCCGCGATTTTCAAAATCCCTGTGATGATAGGCCTGAATGTGCCCGCATCTGCCAGAATCCCAAAAAAGAGAATGGCGAAAATAAACATCACCCCTATCGGGGCAATTGAAAGGATTCCATCGGTGATAAAATCAAAAATATCCAGGCGAAATCCCGCCAAAATAGCAGTAAGGATGGGGACGAGAATCATCGCTACAATAGGTGAGGCTTTTTTGGCCATCACCAAAAAAAGCAATGCTCCTATTGTTATCAATCCCAGGAATGCCAACATATTTTTTGAATTTTAAACTTTTTCATTTCGTGAATGGTCATGACATCTTGTTTTTCGCGTCATTCTGAGTTTTTAAAATTTGGCATTTACAGAAAGGTAATGACATTCTCCACCGTCATCCTGAATCCGAGGAACAGCCTGTCCCGCTAAGCGGGAAGGATGAAAGCCTGCCCCGTAGTATTACGGGGGATCGATCCCCCATATTTTGGGAGACCCTTCCTTCGTCAGGGTGACGGGCGTGAAGTTCTGTCAATGGTAGACTGAGCCTGCGGAGTCGAAGTATCTCCCAAAATTGGGGAGATGCTTCACTACGTTCAGCATGACGCGTAATTCTATCATTACCCTTTCTGTACATTTTCCCAAATGTTAAAATCTCCGGGTGTCTGGATCAATTACCTATTATCATGTGTTCCTTTAGCAAACTACCCCATACTGTACTTTTAACATAATGGTAAATGTAGCAATCCATTGCCAGAAATTGCAAGTTCTGGTTATAAAAAAAATCTTAGGGAAATTCTGGTTGAAGCTATGTTAAAGCCAAAAATAAAGAATAATGAATGGCATTAACACCCCATCTTACCTTCTGCTTTTTTGAGGTATTCGATGGTGGATTTGCAGAGTTTTTCCAAAGTTTCCAAATGCAAGTCCTCCAACTTATTGAAGTAGATACAAGCTTTGCCCATTTTGTACTTCCCCAATTGGTCAAGAAAGGCTTGGTTATCATTTCCTTGAGCAATCACATAAAGAGAAAATGCAGCTTTTCTTGGAGAAAAGCCCAATATGGGGGCATCCCCCTCATGTCCGCTGGCATATTTGTAGTGATAGGTTCCAAATCCAATAATGGATGGCCCCCACATTTTGGGCTCAAAGCCTGACCAATTTTTCATCAATTCGATCAACCGGAAACTGTCCTGCTTCTTTTGTTCGCTGTTGACAAATGAATGAATGAAGTCAGCAACTTGGACTGAAGTTTCCACGGTTTTATTCTTTGATGCCATAGTGAGATAAAGGTAAAGCCAAATTTAATTCAGACAAAGCAATTTAGTTTTTCATTGTTCTTCAATAATTGAATTTCCTGAAGAAGAGTCCCCAGATGTCCATGTCCATTCCTCATGTAATCTAATTTTTCCGTTGGGCAATACTTCAGGTGTAGAAATACAGGTACCTGTCATTATTTCTCCATTTTTATTTACCTGGTGGTATCGCATATCGATCTTTCCTTCAGCGTTGACTATACCTATTAGATGCCCTTTGATGATGTTACCTCCTGAATATTCTGAAGTCAGAATATTCCCATCTTGCCTGTAAACAAACAAGGTTTCGCTGGATGTTTCACCATTCTCCGAATTTTGAATCGGTCTAAAGGTTTTGTTATTATAACTGATCATTGAATTTTTTTTTTCTATTTGTTTCCCTGAAAGTCTCTTCGCCTTTCGAACAGTCAATCCTGATCAAATTTAAACCAAAAAAGATTTAAATGCTTTTGACTACAACCAATCGTTTTTTTTTGAGAAAAATCTTTAAAATGCCCTAAGCTTATATAATATTTAACTTTATCGATAATAAGTATAACAAAAAATTAAATTTTTGTTAATAAACTTAAAATTACTATCCAAAAACATGTTAATGGATTGATTTTTGTATTTTTACTATCTTATAATTAAAACTAACCAATAAAATTATGATGTATCCTAAATTAATTTCGAAATTTTTTCTTCTATTCTTGACGATATCTTTTTCTCTTAGCAGTGCTTTTGCGCAACAATTGCCCGGACAAATGGAAGTGAAAGAAGATTTCTCAGAAGAAGAATTAAAGGAATTTGTAAGAGTAAATGTAGCATTGATTCCCGTTCAAGAAAATGCCCAGGAGAAAATGGTAGAAGCCATCCAAAGTAGCGGTTTGACAATCGATAGATTCCAACAACTGGCCCAAGCACAGCAGGCAGGTAATTTAAGGGATGCTGCTGAAACTCCCGAAGAAGTGGCCCAATTCAATGATGCTGGACAAAAAGTAATGGCGACCCAAGAAAATATGCAGGAGGAAATCCAAAAAGTGATTTCTGATAGCAAATTGTCGGAGCAGGAATTTCAACAGATTTATGTGGCCTACACCCAAAGTGCCAAAGTAAAAGAAAAAGTAGATGAAATGATGGATAAGGAATTTAACCCTTAATCCATTAAAACTCACCTGCCAAACATTCAATTTGGCAGGTATTTTTTTTAATATTCACTATCAAAAATGGGACTGCCCGGCTAAGCTATTGTTGCCGAGGTCAGCATCATGAAATTTGATTTCAAGTGAATAATCAATGCCATCTTTCTTCTTTTTGTAAAAAACCTTTTGCGACTCATAGCTGATCACTTGGCCTGGCTGTATTTCAGAAGTCCCTTTGTCAAAACTTACTACTTTCCCGTCCACTTTAAAGAAAACTTGGTAGCTGTTGGCAGGTATAGAGGTCTCTCCTACATTCTTGATTTCATAGCTGTAATAAATACCATTAAATTCGGTTCTCTTTTCCACTACCCTGAAGGCTTCTAAATCTGTTGATTTTGATTCAGGTCCATCATTCAGGATTGATAAAGTGATGCCAATAAAAATTGTCGCAAAAAGATTCATGTGCTTTGCTGTTTAAAGTAGTGTTATGCATTCAAAACGTAGTAAATATAGGATTTCTCAAGGCATCTTCAAGGTATAAATCCGGCTTTCTTTAAGTTTAAAACCCAGGTCTCCATACAGTTTGATGGCTGGAATTCTATGCGCTTCGGTAAAGAGCAGGATTTCGGTAAGCTTTTTCTTTTTCCCTTCCTCCAAGAGCTTTTCCATCAGTTTTCTCCCTATCCCCTGACCTCTGAATTGCTCATCGACCACCACATCTTCAATCCATCCTTTTTTCCCGGAGATGACATGATAGGCACACATGGAAGCAATCCCAACAACTTGGTCATTGTGCTCACAATAAGCCAAGGTAATGTGGTTGCCTTCTTCCAAAACCTCTTTCAGAGGGATCTGCTTCTTCTCCCCTCCCAATTGTTTGTATAATTGGGATATTTGAGCATCAATGGTAGGGTTAAGGTTATTAATGGTTAGAATGGATATTTTCATTTTTTCTTTTTCGGAATCAAAAGGAAGAGTGTAAAATTAAATACCATTGTCTATTTTCAATAATAGACTTAGCATACTTTTTAAGCATCATTTAGAAAAGAAGGTTTTTTTTCATTCAATTCAGAAATGCTTCCTTGATCACTACTTTGATTTTGTTGCAAATAACTCCTTGTGGTTATTGATTTATTACTGATCGCAATACTGTTTTAAGAGATCAGGACCTGCTGGATCACCTAATTCTAAGGCTTTCATAAAATCGAGACAAGCTTCCTCCCTTTGATTAAGTTGAATTCTAGATTTACCCCTATTTCGATAGGAAAAACCATAATTAGGATCGAGTTCGATTGCTTTCTCAAAATCATTTAGGGAACCCAGAAAGTCTCCTGAATTAGCCTTAGAGAGACCTCTATTGTTATATGGAATAGCTTCAGTTGGCTTTAATTCAATTGCTTTTGTAAAATCCTTGATTGAACCTTTATAATCTTTTCGTTGACTCCTTACCCTGGCCACACCTCTGTTGGAATATGCTTCAAAATGTGAGGGGTCCAGTTTTATTACCTTCGAGTAGTTCTTTATTGCCTCCTCAAAGTGGCCTTGGCTCTCAAATATATTGCCCCTCAAATGAAAAGCATCGGCATATTTTCGATCTAATATTATAGCTCTATTTACATTTGTCATCGCTCCTTGAAAATCCTCAGATTTTTCCTTAAGTAGTGCCAAATTGTAATAAACTATTGGATGTTCAGGGTTTAAAACAAGTACTTTCTGATAATCGGCATTAGCACCTTCATAATCCATTAACTTAAATTTTGCAAACCCTCGGTTATTAATCGCCTTAAAATCTAAGGAATCTAAATTAGTGGCATGATTTAAGTCATTAAGTGCTTTTTCAAATTCATTTAAATTTATCCAGGTTCCTCCCCTGTTGTTATACGCTGGACCAAAATCAGGTTCTAAGTCAATTGTTCGTGTAAAATCCTTAATAGCCCTTTCCCAATTTGTTAAGCCAATGTTGGCAAGTCCTCGATTGTAAAATGCCATAACTAGAGTGGAATCAAGATTAATAGCCGCTGTAAAATCCTTAACTGCCTCTTCATCCTTACCAAGTTGGAGTAATACTATTCCCCTATCAATGTATGCATTAGGTTGTTTTGGATCAGCAGTTAACCCTTTTTTGAAACCCTTAAGTAGGTGCTTATTTTTATTTTTTTTCTCAGACAAGACTACCTCGTGGAACTGCATGTCTCCACTTTGACTATTGGCAGTATACCATAGTGTTTGGAAAAGAAATATAAATATCAAAATTTTCATTGACTTAAATTTTATTGATCTAAATAGTCTTGCTTAAAAATTCCAAAATGCTTTTAGTTGGTTAATTTTCCATTAAAATATATCAAAAAAAGCAAATCCTAAAATAGCTAATGTCTTTCTGAGGCTTCTAAGATCGGTTTATGTGGATGGGTGCAGAAAGTTTCATTTTAAAGTATGGCATGTCGCTCGATATCTTTGATCAACTTAAACCACGCTTTTTCAATAATTCTTCCAATTCTTTGTTCTTATTGGGTTTTTTTATCATTCTATAGATAAAAAATATGGGAATCAACATTGGAATTAAAAATCCAAAGTTTTTCTCAGAAGACAAACCCCAGGCAATAAGACTGAAAACCAAGATTCCTGCCAGAAAACCAATAGCCAATGCATGAAGAATTTTAGATTTCTTCAGGTTTTGTCCTTCGATTGCCAGCTCATCATCAGTCATGGTATAAATGTCCTTTTTATTCATTTTTTTCTGTTTTTTTAATTTCTTTTGAGGAATGAGGTCGATAAGGGTTCAGTTTGCATGAACAGTCCGCAGCTAAGAACCGTGGGGCATTTCGGAACGATTTCCTGGCTGTAAGAACAAAGGGTTGCTCGGGGAATAAACCTTTCGGATACCACTGACTGCCCCATGTTTTCTTAGGTGCTGTGGCCAGTAGTGTCTTTATTTTCACGCTACTTTAAATTCCGATTCGTTCATTTCTACACTGAACTTAACGTTAGCTTTTAATGCTTTAAAGACTTTCAAAATCGTTTCTATGGTAACATTTTTTGTGCTCCGTTCCAATTTCGAAATCTGAGATTTTTGGACACCTATAAGTTCTCCTAGTTGTTCTTGGGTCAAATTCCTTTCTTTCCGCACGGATTTTATCATTTCTCCAAGTAATTCCATTCGCAGGTCAAATTCGTATTTGTCCCTTTCTGGAGTTCCGATTTCACCTATATCCCTGTCTTTGAGCTGGTCAAGGGTCATCATTTTCATTTTTTTATTTTTTGTTTCCATAATTTTATTGTTCAAAGTATTCTTTTCTAATCCTTTCCGCTTTTGCGATATCTACTTTCGGAACTTTATCAACTTTTTTCACAATTCCGTGTGTTGAAATGACAAGTGTTTCAGATTTGTCTGTTTTGTCCCAAAATGCGAAAAGTCGATATTGGAGTCCACTATATTTTGTCCTGAACTCCCAAATTTCATCAGTCAGTTTTTTAATTCATGATACAGAACAAAGATAATAAAAGTTGAATTATATGGAAACATTTTGCGGTTTGTTCACATCACTGGAAACTTATATAAAACCCCTATTATTTTCAGGCTTAGCTAACCAGAAATGGTAAGCTAAGTCTGGTTTTTCCTTACCTTTTATCAGGGTTTATTAAAACTAACTAATTTTCTATCAAGCTACAATCCCTTTTAACCAAAACAAAAAAGCAAGCCCCTTTCGAAGCTTGCCTTATCTTATTTTCCTAAATTCATCCTAATTCCCCGGCCTTACTGCTGGTCTGGGGTAAGGTGGCGCATTGACTTCCTGACTGCCCGCTTTCTCCAGCAACTTCAAGGCTTCTTCCACACCCCGCTCCAACTGCACATCCCTGCCTTCTGCAAAAGATTTCGCATCAATTGAAACTTCTATATCCGGTGCAATGCCCACATTCTCTCCAATCCACTCGTTTCTTATCGGATCAAAGACCGCATTATCAGGAGAGGTCATGGCACCTCCATCAATAAAGGAATAATGCACCGAAGACTTCACCAAACCTCCCCAAGTTCGCTTCCCGATCAAAGGCCCTGCATTCTGATTTCGGAATACCCAAGGGAAAAAATCCCCACCGGATCCTGCCAGTTCATTCGTCAAAAGGACTTTTGGCCCTAAGATGCCGGCCGGCAACCTGAAATGTCTCGGATTGGGCACTTCATTGGTGATGGCGGCCCTTAAGGTCCTCGTCATCAGGTCCACCATATAATCATCCAACAGCCCTCCCCCATTGAAGCGCTCATCGATGACCGCGCCCAACTTGTCCTGCTGGGCAAAGAAATACCGGTTAAAGGATTCAAATCCTGCCCCGGAGGTGTTCGGTACCCACACATAGGCGAGTTTGCCCTCCGACAGCTCCTCCACCTTTCTTCTGTTGTCTTCCACCCATGCCCGCTGCCTTAATCCACTTTCGGAACCTATGGGCTCTACAGTGAGTTTTCTTGCCCCGGTCATAGTCGGCTGACTGTTTACATGCAATAAGGTCTGTTTGCCGGAAGTCCCTTTAAAGGCTTCATAAATATCCATGCTGGCATCCACCTCCTGCCCATTCACTGCTACCAGATAATCTCCAACTTTCACATCCAGGCCAGGTTCGGAAAGGGGTGCTTTCAGGCTTGGGTTCCAACTCTCAGCCGTATAAATACGCTTGATCCTCCACTTGCCATTGGCCATTTCATAATCTGCTCCCAATAGTCCGGTAGCCAGGGTATCCACTGCCGGGAAATCCCCTCCGAACACAAAACTATGGCCCACAGACAATTCTCCATTCAGTTGGTCCAACAAATAGGTCAAGTCCTGACGGTGTTGGATATAAGGGATCAATGGACTGTAGCGCTCCCAGACATCGTCCCAATCCCTGCCATGAGTAGCTGGATCATAGAAATAATCCCTTTCATAGCGCCAGGCTTCTGTGAAGATCTGCTCCCATTCTTTTTTGCGGTCCAGTTCCATGCGCAACTCCATCTTGACCAGTCCATCTGATGGGCCGGGATTTTTATCAACACTTACTACTTTCCAATTTCCTGCTGAGAAATAAAGCAGCTTTTCCCTATTTTGGGCAATCTTGACCCGACTTACTCCTTTGGTAAACTCTTCGAATTTCTTGCCTTCAATGGTAAATTTATGCAAGGTCAAGCCTGGACCTCCCGCACCTGATTCTGCAATAAATGCTGTGCCTTTTTTCCCTGCCAAAACAAAACTGTAGGATTTCACAGGTACAGGAAGGGCCAAGGTCCTTTCTTCCAGACCCTCCCAATCAATTTTGACCGCTAATTCCCCATTTTCCTTTTTCTCCTCTTCTTTTTTCACCACCTCTTCATCACTTTTCAGTGGAAAAGGATTTTTCTCTTCCTTGGAAAGAACGATCATATAAGCCCCATGCTTGGGTTCGGCCGTGATGGCGGAAGTATTGGCCCAACCCGAACCGAGCGCCAAATTGGTACTGGCCAAAAAATACAGGTATTTGCCAGAGGCATCCCAACTCGCTGAAAAGGAATCTGCCAATGGATTGGTGACAGGTTGGGTTTCATTCTTGTCCACTGACCAGACATAAATCCTCCGGAACATATTAGGGCCGGTTTTGCTGTAAGACAGCCACTTGGAATCCGGTGACCATTCCAAACGCATGTTGCCCCGCTCAATGTTGATGCCACCGGAATCGATGGTGCGGATATTGCCATTGGCAACCTCTAAAATTTTAAGATAGACTTTGTTATCGACAAAGGCGATAAACTTACCATCAGGAGACCAGGTAGGTTCCCAAGCCAATTTGGATTCACCCAAACTAACCTTTCTTATCTCGCCCAGGCCATCCTGTGATGCCAGGAAAAGTTGATAACCTTTGCCACCCTCATCTGAAAACCAGGCCACTTGATCACCTTTTGGTGACCATAAGGGCAACCTGTCCGCTGCATCACTGGTCCTGCTGAGATTACGTGGGCTGCCATCTTCTACCGGAACGGTAAAAATCTCCCCTCTGGCTTCCAGAATAATCCTTTTGGCATTAGGGGAAAGACTGGCATTGGTGGCACGGGATGTGACATTTTCCCAGCGGGCCTCTGCCCAAGGGAAATCTCCTTTGACATGAATCTCTAAAGCTTTGGTAGTTTTTGTCTGCGGATCAAAAAGGTGCAATAAGCCATCTTTTTCATAAATCAACTGCTTGCCATTTCCTGAAAGCCACATGATGTCCGAACCTTCTAATTTTGTCTCTTGGACCAATTGCCCACTACTTGGATCAAAAGACCAGATATTGCTTACCCAATCCCTATCAGATAGAAAATATACCTTTTCACCTATCACCACGGGATGGATGTCTGTGGTCCGCTCATTGGGAATCTTGGTTTCGGATAAGTCCTTGAGATTAGTAATGAGCAAAGGGGTATTCTGTCCGCCTCTATAGGCCCTCCAAGTGACATCCCAGCGGGAAATGGGTTCGACCACTAATTGCTCCTCTCCCAAATAAGCCGCTCTGATGCCCCTTGGTAAATTAAAGGCTTCTGAAGGCCCTCCATCTACAGGAACTTTCCAAAGTCTGCTATAGCCAACCGGAGCGGTGTCTCTGTTGGATTCGTAAATCACATGTTTGCCATCAGGCGTCCATCCCACCACATTTGCCGCCGCCGGATGCCAGGTTAGTTGTCTGGGAGTCCCTCCTTCTACCCCTACCACATACACTGCATAAGCACCGGTGCGGTTAGAAGAAAAGGCAATGTGCTTTCCATCGGGAGAAAACTTGGGATTCCGCTCAATCGCCGGGGTACTTGTCAGCCGCTTGGCCTCTCCTCCTTCGAAATTGCTCAACCAAAGATCAGCTCCGTAAACAAAAACCACTTGGCTTTCACTGATATCCGGCTGTTGAAGCAAGCGTGTACCTTGGGAAAAGCCTAAAAAAGGAATGAGTAAGAAAGCAATAATACCTAGCAAAAGGTATTTGCTTCCATGGGATAATCGCAGTAAACTTGGGTTCATCTTATTGTTTTTTGATTCGTTTCGTTAATTATGTTTAATCACTGGACTTTGGTTTCGTGACTTTAAAGCATTGTTAGAAGAACTGAAGCTAATCATTTCGCCATTCCAAGATTGGATTAGTAAAGCCAACACAAGCTAATCAATAAAAATAAAGGGGGCAAATCCCCCCTTTTATCCCCTCACTTTCTAACAAATGGCTGTATCCTTCCATACGTCAGACATCGCCATAGCCATTCAAGCGGTCCAAAGAGAAAGTACTTTAACCATATGGGACTGATGACCAATTGGAAAATCCAGATTCCGATAACCAGATAATAGAGTTGATAATACTCCCATTCGGCATATTGGTTGAGTCCATAACCAAAAAAGACCAATGTACAGATGATCGAATGCATGATGTAATTGGTAAAAGCCAATTGTCCTACAGCCCTTAATCCATTCATCAATCTGGTAAAATAGCCTTTTTGATACAGCACAATCACCAAAGCCACATGTGCCATCATGATGAGGATCCTTTGGAAATCATAGATCAAATTTACCCACATGATGGAATGTTCTTCAATGTATTTCAGCCCTGCTTCCACATTGGGAAAGTGGATGGTATTGTAGACAAAGGAAAATACCACCAAGGGCAAGCCAATCCCATATCCTATCCTTATGGTTTTGATGTACTGGGCAGTAGTCCATTTCATGGTGAGAAAGCCCCATTTATAAAGGGCAATGCCCAAAAGCATCAAGGCCAACATGTCCCAAATGGAGAATATCAGGTACTTGGTCTGCCCATCAAAAGCTTTAGGGCGGATATGTCCGGCTACGTCGGAATAGCTTCCTTTCATCAGGGCTGTGTTTTCTACCACTTCTTCCTTATTGGGAATCATTTCTTTTCTCGTTTCCTCCCAGGCTGCGATAGCCTCTAATTCCTCCTCACTAAGCTCCGCTCCAGCTTCCTGCTTCTCCTTGGCTGCTTTGGCCTCCAGGTATTCTCCCCTGATGTTTTGCATAAATAAAGTACTTGCCACAAAGCCAATGATGGCCACAATGGGCACCCCCATGGCCAGGTATTTGGGCTTCATTTTTCTGAAAAGAAAAGCCAACATCCCAATCAATCCATAGAAATAAAGGATATCCCCCATCCATAAAATCAAATGGGCATGGGCAAGTCCAAATAGGGTCAACCAAATCATGCGCTTGTAAAATAGCCAAGTGGCAGATTTTCCCGCCTTTTCTTTATTGGTGGTAAAGAGGACGATTCCTGCCCCAAATACCATGGAAAACAGGGCCCGCATTTTACCCTCAAAGAAAATGACGTTGACGGCATGCACCCAAAAATTGGTATTAGCGGTATCTTGTGACCATGGCTCTGTGAAGTATTCTTCCATGGAAAAATAGGGAATATTCAGAATCAAAATACCCAAAAGTGCTACCCCTCGGATGATATCAATGATGTCAATTCGCTCGGTAAGTACAGCAGGTTTTGGAGCTTGTTCCATTTGCTCCATCTCAGTCGTGGTTTTTAAAGTCATAAAGTGCAGGGTTACAATAAAAATTTTCTTTAAATCTAACCATTAATCCCGCAATTACATATCACATAATGATGTGATAATCAACTACAATGGCTTTGAGCGGGAGATCGAAAAGATGATGGACTTAGGAAATACGGTGATAGTCATGGGGCTGGAAACGGTATATCCAAAAGAAGGTGCCCCATTGGCCGGTCAGAAAGTACAGCGGCGATATACCAATATCTGGATCTTGGAAGATGAAAAATGGCATATTAAGGCACGTCATGCCAATGTGATTTGTAGAGGGGATTGAATTTGGATTAAACACTTCAACTTCACCTCCCCACTATTTCCCCTACCCTTCTTCCCAATCCCCTTGCCTTTTCCAAGAAGATTTCCTGAACTTCTTTTCCAGCAAATTCTCCCTCTCCAGTAATCGCAGAGGCCCCAAAAGCAGCTTCCACCTCTTCCCCACCAACGATGAGCATCCCATGGATCATCATGGCCCGTATCATACTGAACATCACCGCTTCTTCACCTATGGAAAACCCTCCACCGGTGACAAATACCGCTCCGATTTTATCCTTTAATGGCCTGCCTTCAAAAGGCCAGGAATTGATAAACTCCTGCATTTGTGGCGCCATATTGGCATTGTACACCGGAGAACCCAAAATGATGGCTGAGGCATTGAGAATCTCCTGTTGCTGTACTTCGCTGATGGGTTTAAGAATATAGCTTACACCCTGAACCTGTGCTACTCCTTCGGCCACTGCTTCAGCCATGGCTTGGGTCTTACCGGATTCGGAATAATAGGTGATCAGGATACTGGGGAGGGACTGGGCATTTGACACTTCTATGAAACCCCGTAATAGGATAATAAAAACAGTCACCTTTATATTTCTATTTTTCATCTTTAATAAGTAATCTTATCTCAAAGTGATTTTTATCCATTTTCACAGGTAGAACCTTTTATTCCTTTCCAAAACCAAATCATATACTTTTATTCCTTACTTAAATATACGACTCAATAAGCAAAAATTGATAACAAGTAAAAACATGAGTCAATATTTGGTTTTTATGGGATCAAGTAAACTTTATATGTATATCCGCTTTTTTACCAGTGTAGAATATTTTGTAAAATAGTCTCGGCAAGCTCGACCACCGGATTTTTTTATTTTTTTAGTGGAGAGTGGAGAAATGCGGCTTTGCCGCATTTCTCCACTCTCCACTATCCTTTAATTAGCTACCCTGTCACCGAGCTTGCCGAGGTGAAAATATTATATTTGGCTATTGGTATAATTGAGGATATACATAAAACTTTATCTCAATTTTTTAAAAAACGCTATCTAATACACCACAGTATCCGAAGACAGCACAGGCAACTCATACCCCCCATATTCCAATCTGGCCAAAAACCTCGCAATTTCATCTGAGGTAATCGCTTTTGAGGCTGGAGTAGCATAAAAAAATATACCTTCCAGGGTAGGATGATCTGCTAAGGTCAACAAATTAGAAAGTTGGAGATCAGAGTCATTCAGGTAAAGTCTTTTGAGATTTTTCAATTGATGTAAAGCCTCCATTCCATGCCCTTCAATATCAACCCGGTTTATCTTTAATACCGTCAGATTTTCAAATACCATCAAATCATTCCAAACACCATCATCCAGATCGGTGCCACTGATATCCAAGTAGACAATATTTGAAGCAATGCCTTGGAAATCCTTAAGATTTAACTTTTGATCTTTGGGAAAGTTGATGGCACTGATTTTTATCAAAGGGGATTCCTGACTGATGGGCTCTATCAAAAGGCCTGATTTTCTAAAAGGCAGCAATACATTCTCCTCCAATTGGGTAAGTTCAGTTTCAGGATAGAAAAATTCCCTTTCTTCCGGGAAATACATGTTGATCATTTCCTCCTCTACTCCAGCCTTTGCCAAACTCACCTCAAAGGAAGCACCTGCTTCAATCCACTTATGGATCAAAGCGACTTCCTGCTTGGAAGGCTGTCTTTTATCCTTGGGCGGCATATGTTCCTTGTCATCAAGAGGCAATAACATTCTGGCTAAAAGCGTGCTATTGATAAGTTCTATTGGATCTAAGACCAGACCATTCTTTCCTCCCTTGGCAATCCATTCAGGACTACTGAGAACCAACTCCCCTTTCCTGTTTTTTTCATTATGACAGGAATTACAATTTTGGGAAAGAATGGGACGGATGACATCTTGGTAAAAAATAGCCTCTCCCCAGTGCTCCTCATCCAACCTGATCATTGCCACCTCTGAAGCGTTTGAAATACCTAAAAATTCCTGAAACTTCTCAGGTAGCACCTCGGTAAAGTAGTCCGATCCATGGGTCAATTCCCCTCCAAAATGTCCCGTGAGCATCAGCAACAACAGTAATCCTATAGACATCCCCTTGACTTTTGAATCAATGAAATCGACTCTTTTCTTCATATAAAGATAAAAACCAAAGGAAAACAGGGTGGTCAACACCCCCAAAATCAGGTGTTTGCTCACCGTATCAAAGCTGTACCCTTCTCTTTGATAAAGTAAAAATCCTGATACTACAGAAAATAGCGCGGCTATAGTCCCCCAGAAAAAGGAAATCCTGATCGCAGGAAGAAATTCCTTGCTCTCCTTTTTGGCATAAAAAACCAAAATACTGCCAAGGATCAAAAAACCAATGGGTAAATGAACCAATACAGGGTGAAAACGACCAAAAAGGGAGAAAATAAAATCCATAAACTCAGGCCAAAATTTCTTTGATGATTTCTCCTTCCACATCGGTCAACCTGAAAGGTCTTCCCTGGAAATCATAGGTGAACTTTTCATGATCAAATCCCAATAGTTGAAGGATGGTAGCATGGATATCATGAACAGATACCCTCCCTTCAATACCCGAAAAACCCAAATCATCTGTCCTACCAAATGAGGTTCCTTTTTTAATACCTCCGCCAGCCATCCACATGGTAAAGGCCTCCACGTGGTGGTCTCTTCCTTTGAAGCCCATGGTTTTTCCTTCCCTGTTTTCCTGCATCGGGGTGCGTCCAAACTCCCCTCCCCAAATGACCAAAGTATCCTCTAAAAGCCCCCTTTGCTTCAGGTCAAGGAGCAAAGCACTCATGGGACGGTCAATTTCCCTGCATTTATTTCTAAAGCCGAGGTCAAGAGCAGTGTCCTTTTCAGTTCCATGACTGTCCCAGCCCCAATCGTACAACTGCACAAAACGGACTCCCTTTTCTACCAACTTTCTGGCCAATAGGCAATTATTGGCAAAAGCCTCTTCTCCGGGACGGGTTCCGTACAGTTCATGGATATATTCCGGTTCATCGTTTATATTCATGATTTCAGGAACATCAATCTGCATCCGATAAGCCATTTCGTATTGATTGATCCTGGCCAAAATTTCGGGGTCACCTACTTTTTCAAACTCCTCTTTGTTGATCTCATTGATGGTGGCGATTATCTTTTTCTTTAAATCCCTACTGATGCCCTCTGGGTCTTGAAGGTAGAGCACGGGATCTCCCTTTGACCTGCACTGAACACCCTGATAAACCGAGGGCAAAAACCCACTTCCCCAGACACTTTTTCCTGCATCAGGTGTTTTTCCACCTGAAGTCAGCACCACAAATCCAGGTAAGTTTTGGTTTTCCGTCCCCAACCCATAAGTCACCCAGCTCCCCAAACTTGGTCTTCCCAATCTTGGGCTACCGGTATGCATAAAGAGTTGGGCAGGTCCGTGATTGAACTGATCGGTATGAACAGCCTTCAAAAAGGCAACTTCATCCACCACTTTGGAAAAATGTGGAAGAAAGTCCGAAACCCAGGCACCAGATTGACCATGTTGGCTGAATTTGGCCACTGGCCCAAGCAAATTGGGAACACCCCGAATAAAAGCGAATTTCCTGCCCTCCAACATGGATTCGGGACAAGGCTGGTTGTCATATTTGGCAAGCTCTGGCTTGTAATCAAACAATTCCAATTGGGAAGGCGCTCCCGCCATGTGCAGGTAAATGACTGACTTCACTTTTGGGATAAATGGAGGCGCAAGAGAAGCCAAAGGATTCAAATCCCTTTCGGATAAATTTAGTCCTTGAACCCCCTCTTTTCCAGAACCTATTTGACAGGCATTCAATAGGGGAAAGAGTGCCAAACCACCCATCTTACTCACACAATCCATCAGGAAATGTCTTCTGGTCTGTTTTTGGAGTCTTTGTAACTCCAGCTCACCCAATAATCTCTCTATCCCCTTCATATCATGGTTTGGTTAAGAATTCGTCCAGGTTCAATAATGCATTGGCCACTACCGTATAAGCACCCCATTTTTTCCTTTGAGAATCGGGTAAATCTGCTACAATAAAAGCGGATTTTTCATAAGCAAAATCTTCCAAGGCATCATGGTAAAGTTGCATCAAAGCTTTTAGCTTTTCCTCAGAAGGTTTTTGGAACAAAACTGCCGCATATACTTCTTCAATGGCTTTGGCCGGCTCTTTGGAATCATGGTCCAGCATCTGCTTACCCAAAGCGGCTGCCGCTTCAAAAAATACAGGATCATTCAAAGTCACTAAAGCCTGCAGCGGGGTATTGGTGACAATCCTTTTGCTCAAACAGACTTCCCGGCTTCCTGCATCAAAACTGATAAAAGAGGGATAGGGACTGGTCCTTTTCAAAAAGGTATAGATACCTCTGCGGTATTTGTCTTCCCCTTCACTTTCTGTCCATGATTCTCCACTATAAACCGTCTGCCAAATTCCTTCCGGCTGAGGAGGCATGACACTTTTTCCATACATCTTATCGCTTAACAGCCCTGACACAAATAGGGCCTGATCCCGCACAGTTTCTGCACCCAATCTAAATCTAGGTCCTCTGGCCAACCATTGGTTTTCCGGATCCCTCGCCATTTGCTGCGGGCTGATGGAGGAGGCCTGTCTATAGGTATGGGAAAGCACTATTTCCTTGATCAAGGCTTTGAGGCTCCATTGATGGGTATACATCAGTTCCCATGCTAAATAGTCCAACAATTCCTTTTGGACAGGAGGATCGGACTGGGTTCCCATATCCTCCAAGGTACTGACCAGTCCCCTTCCAAACAATTGGTCCCATACCCGGTTGACCGCCGTCCTTGCCGTCAATGGGTTGTTTTTATCTGTCAGCCACAATGCAAAACCCATCCTGTCTTGAGACCATTCCTCTTTCCAGGGATTCAGAGATTCAGGTGTAATGGCTTGGACTTCATCTCCGTGTAGCATCCAATTTCCCCTTTCAAAAACATGGGTTTGCCTTTGCATAAAGGAGGGGTTTTCTATCATGATCGGAACAGTCAGAGGCCTTTTGTTAAGCAAATCATGGAAACTGTTCTTGACCTTTTGATGTGCATCGCTTTGGTCTCCTGGAATTTCCGAAATAAAAGCAAACCAACTGATTGCTGCCGTGGACTGTTGGGCGGCAAGTCCGGAATTTTCTGCATGGATGTACAGGTCGACTTTTTCAAAAATGGGTTTGAATGGAATGCTTCTCGTGATAGCTCCTGTCCGGTCAATGGTAAATTCGCTCAGCACCTCACCATGGGGACCTCCCTTTCTAATGGTCATTTTGGTGCCATCATGCGATGACCAATAATTCAAAAGCATCCGGTCTGCTCCCCCTGTATAGACATTCTTGAGGTAAGCAGAACCTTGTGGCCATAAGCCCAACCATTTGGTATCGATCAACTCTCCATTGACAAAGTCAGTGCACAGATGGGCGTAGTATTTTGGTTCTTGAAAACTTAAAAATTCCGTATACGCCTTGGCTTGCTCAGGTTCCATATTTTCTTGCAACCAAGACCTGATCTGATGGAGCTTTAACTCATCCTCGGCTTCATAAAGTCGGATTTTGGGCTCCTCATCGGTAGTGTCTTCATCCCTACTGTTATTGAAAAAAGCCATTGAACGGAAAAAATCTTCATGTACAAAAGGGTCGTAAGGATGACTGTGGCATTGCACGCAGGCCATCGTAGTACTTTGCCAGACTTCATAGGTGGTATTGACCCTATCCAATACTGCTGCAACCCTGAATTCCTCATCCTCCGTACCGCCCTCATCATTGTTCATGGTATTTCGGTGAAAAGCTGTGGCTATGAATTGGTCATGCGTAGGGTTTGGTAAAAGGTCACCTGCCAATTGCTCAATGGTAAATTGGTCAAACGGCATGTCCTGATTGAAGGCCTTGATGACCCAATCCCGGTATGGCCAGATAGTTCTGGATTGGTCCCGTTCATAGCCTTTGGTGTCTGCATACCGAGCCAGGTCCAACCACCACGAGGCCCATTTTTCGCCGTAGGTTGGCGAGGCAAGCAAATGATCCACCATTTGCTCATAGGTAATTTGACCAGCTTTCCATTGATCTACCAAATCTTTGGATGGTGGAAGCCCTGTAATATCCAGCGAAACCCTCCGCAACAATTGCATGGGATCCGCTTCCTGGGAAGGTTGAAGCCTCTGGGCCTTCAAGTTTTGAAATACAAATCTGTCAATATTGTATACTGCTGATGACCCGATCTGTTTTTCAAAACCTTTGACAGTTTGGGGAATCTTATTAGCCTGAACGGGTACATATGCCCAATGCTCCCCCCATTTGGCACCTTGCTTGATCCACTTTTTTAAAACATCAATTTCCTCTTGGGACAATGCCGGCCTATTGTAAGGCATTCTCAATTCGGGATCATGTTCCAACACCCTTTTGATCAATTCGCTTTGATTGGGTTTTCCTTTGATAATGGCCGGAATGCCAGAATCCGTTACAGCGAAAGCTTCATGCTCAAAAAGTAAGCTAAAGCCCCCATTTTTCTTCACACCTCCATGACAGGAAATACAGTGTTTGTTCAGGATGGGTTTAACATCTGTACTGAAATCCACCTGCTCTTCCCTCCCTATGACTAGAAAAACCAGGAGCAGCAAGGTAAGGGAAGAAACAAGAATCCATATTTTCTGTTTGGATAACATATCCTTAGAAATCTGCTCAAAATTTCCCTGAAAATCAACCCCTTGAAAAGATTAATGTCACAAAGCAAAAATAATACAGGGATTAGAAAAAAATTCAGCTATTAAAAAGTTAGATGATAGCCTTGATCGAAATGAATTAGTTTTACAAAAACCTTTAACCCGAGCATCTTTATAAACCTTTTTAGAATCGTCTTCGCCTATCATAATTATTTTATAAACCGATATTCATCAGTTCTTCACCAGTCCAATAGATATCTTCTTAGGAAATGGTAATCCTTTGGTTAGCAAAAAGCCAAGCTTTCTTTAAGACAGTTTTTGATTAAGATTTTTTTACCCAAAAATATCTCCCATTTACAACCCAAACATCCCCAAAATAGCAGGACCCCAAGATCCTTTGGTAACATTGTAAGTAGCTAATGAAATAAAAACAATGACCAACCAAAGCATAAGGGAACCGGATAATTGAATGGACTTGGGTAATTTGTTGGTTGAGGAACGGATAAAAAATTCAGCCACCAGCAAATTTGGAACCCAAAAGAAGAAAATCATAAATACATCGATTGGGTCTCTAAAATCCCTTGCCTCCACAGGCAAAAATCCTGTAAAAAACATAAAGCCGTAGTACATCCTGTAAAGCCAAGAACCAATTGCCAAAGCGTATAATCGAATAGCCCAAGCCTTGTGTTTTTCCACTAATTTAATCCTAGCAAAGCGTATGGTTTGAATACTGCATACCAGCATGGCTATACCATAAGCTCCAAAACCCACATTCATAACGGGACCTCCGACGGTTCCCCGAAGAAAAATAAAAGTCAATCCACCAATAGCTGTCAGCAAACATGCCAAGATATAAATCCTACCAACTATCCTATGAAAATTTAAAAAGCGATTGCGTACCCACTCGAGCAGCTGAATACTTCCCAAAACCAGAATAATTCCCCCTGCCACAAAATGTAATGCCATGCCTCTAGTGGCTTGTATATAATTCGGATCATGGAGATTTGGATTGAATAAACCATTCCATTGCTCCATCTTACTACTAACAAAACTTCCACCATAGTGAGCCACGATGTACAATCCAAAAAGTCCTGAACTGATCCATACAATAGCCACTAATAAATAACCGGTAAAGGTCACAAAGCTATTTGAATTGAGAGTGTTTGAAGAGGTATTTACTGTCATGGTGTGAATTTTAAAGCAATTTACAATTTAAATGCTTGTACTTTACCATAGGTTAGCGTTCTCCACAACCACTCTAATGGACCAAACCTATACTTGCTTAGCCAAAATTTGCTGAAGGAAATTTGAAAACTGAAAATAGCCAAGACCAATAAGATCCCCTGCCAGACTTCGAGTTCTCCAAACAACCCAAAAAAACCTAACCTAAACAGAACCAATGCTATCAATGAATGTGAAATATAATTGGTAAGTGCCATTCTGCCTACTGCTGAAAAGCCAGAAAACAGTCTTGAAAACTTCCCTCGAAAATACAGCAGGATAAAACCAGAAACATAGGTAAACATCATCACTATCCCTCCTAAAATCCCTGTGGTCCTACCGATAAATGCCCAATAATCCAAAGAAGCCATATTGGCATTGGCAAGAGAAAATAATAGACCTATATTTAACAAAATCCCAATTGGCAAGGATATCCAAAAAACTTTCTTGAGTTGCTGTTCATACTCCAAGGTTCGGGCAAAAAAACCACTTCTACCTATCAATAAGCCCATCAAGAACATAACCATACAGGTGGGATAGAAAATAATAATACCTGACAATAAGAAAAGCCATTGCTCAATATTCATCTGAATTACTTCAATGTAAGATCCGGAATTATATACTTGATAAGCTCTTTGGACTAAATCCTGGGTAGCTGCCAATTGCTCCTGACTGCCTTTCTCCATCCCCTGCAATGCTTCTGGGTTGGAAGCCAAAAATTGAGGCAACATGCTGATCAAACCTACAAATAGGATGGGGATCAATAAAAATACCAGCATCCAGATGATGATTTTCTTGGTAGATGACTTTCGAAACAGGATCAATAAGAATCCAAAAAGGGCATAGTAAAAAAGAATATCCCCTTCCCAAATCAATGCAATATGTAAAATGGCAATAATCAAAAGCCAAAAAAGCCTCTTCCGAAACAAACTGATATTCTGCTTGCTAACCTCTCCGTCTTTATGTAGGAAAATATAGAATCCAAAACCAAATAACAGCGAAAACAAGACAAAGAATTTTCCAGTGAAAAAGAAGTAAATAAAACCATTGGAAAGTATCTCCATCGTGCTATTCCCAAAGGAGGGCAACATGATCAACTCCACGGCTGGTTTGAAAAAAGCTGGCATGTTGACCATCAGAATTCCGAAAATGGCAAATCCTCTCAAGGAATCTACCAAGTCGATTCTTTTGGATTGGGACAAAGGGGCAAGTGTTTCCATAGTGCTTTTTTTTGGTTTATGGTTAAACTTTCCCAAAGTTCAAAACTTTGGAAATTTGTTGAACTTAAGGCTTCAATGCAAGCAATCGCTTTTCAATTACATGATTACAGGGATAGATATCCAATGCTTTTTGGTAATATTGGATGGCATTCACAGTGTCTCCTTGCATCAAAAAGCCTTCTGCATAGCTATCCCATACATTTTGGCTATGTGGATGCATGCGCGTATTTAAAGCAAAAATTTCCATTGATTGATCCAAATCATTTTCCCCTAAAAGATTATAGCCAACGTAATTGATCAAAAATTCCAAACCAGACAAGTGATATTTTGTTGACATGCTATCTAATGTGTTTTCCAAAGCCATCAGTTCTTTTGGCATATCTTGAACGGTTTGGAACCATTCCATCAAAGATGGTAATGCTGCTTTATTTTTAGCCTCTTGAAGCATTTCATCCAATGCGCTACGATCAAACACTTTTCCTCTAAGTACTACACTTTCAATTTCCCGAATAGCATTGATATCATCCAAAGGGTTACTGTTCAAAAGGACCAAACTTGCCAATTTACCTTTTTCAATTATGCCTATGCGGTCATTATTCATCACTTTTGATGGATTAAGGGTGGCAGTTTGCAAGGCCTGCAATGGAGTCATGCCTGCTTGCACATAAATCCCCAGTTCATCATGCATGCTAAACCCAGGGAATGCCCAAGGATTGGGATAATCTGTACCTGCTATGATTTGCGCTTTGCTTTCAATCAGGATAGTTAAAATCTGAAAATCATTTTGATACAATTGCTGCATTAATTCCAAGCTCGGCATCATCCGTTGGCTTCCCATAGTCCTTCTTGGTTTCCAGTCCTCTGTCATATAATTAGGCAAATATGAAATCCTAGGGTCTGATGTGAAAACACTATCCTGCATAGACCTAACCCCCCGCATGGTAACCATGGTTGGAGAAAACCAATGTTTTGATAAATCCAATTTTTGAAGCTTGCCTTTCAATGCTGATGAATCAAAAAAATTCAAGCCCTTCTGTAATGCTTCAATCCGATTGCCAACCTCAAATAAACTATCTACTTCCTTCAATTCTCGATCAGAATAACCCAACTCCTGCAAGCCGTACAGGTGCTCAGAGGTTAGCATTCCCGCCGCTAGGGCGTCAATAATAGAAACTGAATCAGGAACGTGGCCTGAAAATGGAACGCCCAATGCTATGGCTGTTTTTCCAATTGTAAAAAAGCAAGCACTGTCCAGCCTAGAATAAACCTTGATAAAATCTGCTCCCTGAGCAACCTGACAGCGGACTAAAGCTTCCGCTTCTTCCGGAGTGGTTACCTCAGCAGAACTTGGCCAAATTTTAGGTGCTCCATCAGTCAATACTCCAGCAGAATAGATATCGACAATAGGCTTACCGGAGCCTCGTTCTTCATCCATTTTCTTCCTGATTTCCATATCCCCCCACATTTCTCTTGCCCCTACTACACCATTGGCTACTAATAGGTCATTGGTATCTTCATAGTTCCAGTTATTATGCACATGCATATCCCATAGCCCTGGGATCAGGTATTTCCCTGTTCCATCCACCACTTCAGTTCCTGCTTGGGGCTTGATGGTTTTGGTATAAATGGCTGTGATTTCATCACCGTCAATGGCGACTGTTCGGTTAGGAAGCAGTTCTCCCGTGACTATATCTATCACATTGACATTGGTGATCAAAAGATCATGGGAAGGACTGGAACAAGCAAAAATGATCCAGCCTAAGAGTGTGAAAAGTGAAAGTTTTTTCATGTGTTTTTGGTTTTGGGGTTCACGCGGCGAGCGCAGCGGTTTTAATACCCTCTCGCTGCGCCCGTTGCGTAATATCCGTTGCGCTCGTGGCGTGAAACCATTCCCCTAAATTTCCCTGAAATTCATCAAGCCTACAATACCCTAATGATGTGATCAATAGAAGAGATTGCTCTGTTCACCACGTTTAAAAACTAGATGCTAACCCAAATGCTTTAAAAACACTTGCGACCAAAATTCAGTAGATGGTAAGAAAAAGGTCAAAAACATAAGTGCCAGCAAAGCAAGAAATCCATAGAAGGGATATTTTGGGAATTTTTTAGCCACTATCCAATCATATAGTAAAACAGCTAAAGGAAAGGAAAAATAAATAATTACTGTCCCTGTGATGATCGAAGACGGGGCCAACCATTCCAGTAATCGGGCAGTAGCAGGTCCAGTAAAAGCCATGGAAGCAAACAACATCATGGTTCGATGCAAGGCTTTATTGTTTCGGTTGATAAAGCCAATACAAACCATAGCAGAAAAGGTAACCAAAGCAAAAATATCATTGGTCCATTGAACATTCTGAAACCAGAATCTATCGGGATTAGTCACATCCAGAAATCCCAATGCTAACATTCTTGGTGCAAACCCCATCATTACCGGAATAGCAGAAATCACGGCTAAGAAAGCAATGACCCCTAAGACCCAACCCAAACGCATATGCCATTTGATCTTATTGGAATTTATCAAAGCAGATTGCACCACCAATAGCACATACCAAGCGGTCATCAAAAACCCATGAAGGACAAAAAGTATCGGCAAGCTATCCATTTGCATATGTCTAGGCTGATCGAAAAAAGGTCTTAGATAAAACCTTGGCCCAAAGCCCAACAACACCACCAGCAACAGTAGGATGGTGATGAGTAAGTAAAAGCGAGAGTTTTTCATAGTGTTTTTGTTTTTGGGGTTCACGCGGAGGGCGCAAAGGAAAGCGCGGCGAGCACAACGATTTACTTTATTATTCAGCTTCGCTCTCTCAATTTTGAGGACCAAATTTTCTTTTTTTTCGTTGCGCCCGTTGCGTAATATCCCTGGCGGTCGCCGCGTGAAACTATTTACCTAAATTTTCCTGAAATTTATCAAGCCTACAATACCCTAATGATGTGATAAGGGGTTCACGTAGAAACATGATACTAATGACTATGATACATACAGGGGATCCTGGCAGCCAAATAGATCGGTTCCTTTTGTTTGTATTTTTGTCCAAAGGCCAAAGGTTCATCCAGTTCTTTGATCCAGCGTTCAATAATATTCAAGCAAGGGTAAACTTCAAGGGCTCTTTGGTAGGTGGCTTTAGCCATTTCTTTATTTTTGGTATACTTATAAATTGCCCCTGCTCCTTCTATTGCATACACAAAATCGGGATATAACTCAGTAGTGAGTTTTGCTATGGCTTCTGCTTCTGCTTTTTTATCTTCCATGAAAAATTTCCACCCCGTAGAAAGCAACATATTCCATCTCACAGGAAATTCATCATCAATACTTTCTCTATTATTTAGAAATATCTGAATGGCACTTTCTATGCCATCTGCTTCCATCCGTGGTGCAAACCATTCGTGAATATGTTTGGCATTCGCCAGATTTTTGGCCTTCCGAAGCATACCATCCAGGTGATCCCGATCTAAATGCTTGCCTCTCAGTACTATTGCATAAATGTCCTGCACATGATAGATATCTTCCAATGGATTGGAATTGAGTAAAACCAAATTCGCCAATTTTCCCGCTTTCACCTCCCCTATTTTGTTATTTTTCATAAACTGGGCAGGATTGATAGTGGCTGTTTGTAAAGCTTGAAAAGGCGTCATTCCTAACCTTACAAAAATTTGCAGCTCTTCCTGCAAACTGAATCCAGCATAGATGTAGGGAATAATGTAGTCAGTTCCAGCCAGTATCTTGGCTTTGGACTCAATCAACATTTTAATATAAGCCTCCTGCTCAACGACATACAGGCTATCATCGACAAACTGTATACTATCAGGTTTAGTTGAACCATACAAAGGACTATCCAACCAAATATCTTCTGAACTCCCACCTTGAAACTTTTCTATGATAGTCACATATTCATTTCTTGGGTCAGATTCCATTTTCTCTTTAAATACCTTTAATACGCCAAAAAGCGCAACATACGTTGGGCAGAACCAAATGTCCTCACCACTCAACTTCTCCAGTCGGGTTTGAGCTATTGTTGTGTTTTTGTTGTTCCGGATGTAACCATAGGACTCTCCCCAATTCCTTTGTTCGCGCATTTGCCTGACAGTATCCAATTGCTCTGTAGTAATAAAAAGCGTCTCCAGTCCGAACAAATGATCATCAATTCTATGGCCTGCTGCTACGGCCTCCTCTAATGTGACCGCGGTGGGAACATGGCCTGCAGCCATAACACCACGCCTATTGGCTTCATCCATCAAAGCCAAATACACCTCCTTTGTCAGCCCACTATAAGGTTTTACAAAATCAACCCCTTGATCAATTTGGCAATTTACCAAAGCCCTGGCTTGTTCCTCGGTCTCTGCTTCGGAAGAACCCCACCTACTTGGGGCGCTATCAATCAAACTTCCTGATGTAAATATTTCCACCCCATGATACATACCTTTTTGATTCTCTACCCTTAGTCGTTTGGCTTGCTGCGGATCTCCCCAAGGATCTCTCACACCAAGTACCCCATTAGGTATCAAAAGCAAATCATTGTCCCTAGGGTACCAATGGTAGTGCGCATGCATATCCCACAGCCCTGGGATCAGGTATTTCCCTGTTCCATCTACCAATACAGTGTTTTTTCTTGCTTTGATGGTTTTTGTGTAGATGGCGGTTATTTCATCCCCGTCAATGGCGACTGTTCGGCTAGGAAGTACTTCGCCTGTGACTACATCTATGACATTGACATTAGTGATGAGGAGGTCGTGTTTCGGATTGGAGCAAGCGATAAAGAAAATGGTGGCCAAGCTTAAAACACCTAATTTTATCATGATTATTAAGGCTGAATTCAACTGACAAGTACATTTTTTTAGTAGGTCCAAGGAAAATGCTTTGAGACTTTTCTCTTTGACCGACTATCTAAAGGTGGTCCTTGGTTCTCCGGAGCAGGTGGATACGATTGTTCCGTGAGGGAGGGACTCTAGGAAGTCGCTTGTGTGGCCTAACCAAGTTGCCACATTAAGGAGCGCTATGGCTTTCCCGGCGCCATTGCGGCCGAAGGCCCTCGATTGCCCAGCGCCACAACCACTCCAGCGGACCTGAACGGTAACGCTTAAGCCACCAGATGGACAACAGGACTTGAAAGGTAGCGAGCAATAGTCCGATCGGTACGGCCAGTACCGGACCGATGCGACCGTACAGCCCCAGCCCCACACCGTAGAAGATGACCCATGCGAACATAGACTGCATGATATAGTGGGTCAGGGTCATGCGGCCGGCTGGGGCCAGCCATCGAAGCACCCGCATCCATAAAGGGTGAGTGCACAGCATCGTGATAGTGCCGACATAACCGAGCATCAACATCGGAGCGGCGGCTAAGAAGGCGATGCCGAGTAAAAGAAATAACCAGACCGGCGAAGCGGGATCAAGCTGTGGCATGATGAGCGAGCTACTTTGGAGCAACAACCCGAACACCAGACCAACCACCATGAGCCGCTTTAGTGCTTTGCGATGAACCATGGGATCCTGCAGCCAGCCCTTCCGCGCCAGCCATAACCCGAGCAAAAAGTTGCCGAGTATGGGCATACCGAATCCTATCAAGAAACCAGGCAAGTAGGTGCTCGTGGCCAGGCGATGGTTGATGCTCAGGATTTGGCGAGGCGAATCCGATGTAAATGCCACGAAAATCTCAGACTGAGGTGGACGTCCGGCCATGAAATCAAGGCCTAGGGCTTGGAGGAGGCCGTAGCCCACTATAGGGGCGAGTACGGTAAGAAATCCGACCAATGGCAAAAGCGCTTTGTTCGGCAGGCGCCATAATAGCAGCATCAGCAAGCCGGCCATCGCGTACAAACGCAGAATCTCGAAGTAATAAATCAAGTGGCCATGCACCAATCCGATCATGGCAAGCAGAACCATGCGCTTTATGAACATGCGCTCGAAGGATCTGCCGCTCTGCTCAGATCGGGCAAGCTGCAGGGCAAAGGACACTCCGAACATCAGTGCGAACAGGGCCCTTGCCTTATCCCGCAGGAAGAAGTCAACTAGGCCACCGACCGTAGGGTTGAGCGCCGCCATAGGTAGTTCTGGAACATGCTCCTCGGGAATGGTCCAGTCCCAGCCGGTGAAATCAAATGAGCAATGTACAATCAGGATCAAGACAAGTGCCATACCGCGCAGGATATCGATGGTCTGGTTGCGGCCTGTGGGTACGGGTCCGGATGAGGGAGTAATAGCGTTCATGTTGAAATCCATTTACATGTTTTAAAAATATTGATATCCAGACCTTTGTTTCTAAAAACACTAGAATGGCTATAGCGTATAACAATACCGAAGAAGGTAGAGCCAGATGCTTCAGAACGGAGTTTATGTTTACTTGATCCTATGTTCACTATTTTTCGACAAAATAGAATGATCACAATGATTTAGAAATTTCTTTGATCTGTTTAGCCATCATAACCCTTGCCAGACCGGGAAAGAAGCGACCCAGAAAAACAAAGACTTTTCCATGGCCCGTGATGACTGCTAGCTTTTTCCGTTTGTCAATGGCCAGGATCATATCTTTAACTGCTTTGTCTGTTGGCCACATAAGATTGGCAGGGCGAGGGTCCTTGGCATCGGGGTTAAAATGGCCTTTATTGTCCACTCTCGTGATGTTACTGTCAACAAAACCAGGATGAATTGTCGTGCAAGTCACTCCTGTACCCAAAAGTTCTACCTGAAGAGACTCACCGATATTATGCACTGCAGCTTTACTTGCGCCATAGGCGCTGAGGTATGGATTGGGAATATACGCAGCAATACTACCAATCAATACCAACCTTCCTTTGGTCTTCTTTAGCTCTGGCAATACATACTTCACCGTCATCGCAAGTCCGATTACATTAATATCCAGTTGCCTAGTCCACTCCTCCCGACTGAGGTTCTCCAAAAACCCGATCACCCCGCCCCCTGCATTGGCCACAGCAATATCAATTTTACCATATTGATCCACAATTTGACTAACTGCACGTTGAATGGAATATTCATCTGTCACATCGCAGGAAACGGCAAATGCATCTCCGCCTTTTACTTTTATTTCTTCGACTACCTCCTCAAGCAGATCCATACGCCGTGCGGATACCGCCACAGCATAATTTTTAGCCCCATATTGCAGTGCCATTTCCCTTCCTATTCCGGAGGAAGCACCGGTAATCCAAACTACTTGTTTTGATGTTTTCATCTATCTTATATATAGGATAAACTAATGTGAAATACGCGCTATTTAAAGAGTTTACACGCTGAAAATCCATGATAGTCAGGCATAAGCAGGAGTGAAATATTTCAAGGTTTTTCGTTATTTGGTTCTCGCAGCGTACGCCACGGAATACGCAAAGGCCGCAGCGATTTTTTATTATTTCTTTGCGATCGTTGCGTTTTTTCTTAGCGTTCGTTGCGTGAAACCAATACCTTAAATTTCCCTGAAATTCATCACGCACACAATACCCTAATGATGTGATAAAGATTCAATCAAGCCCACTGAGATAGGTTAAGAAAAATTGATAACCCCAATCTGTTGATGAAATAAAAAAAGCGAAAGGAACCATTAGGGCCAATAGAACCAAACCAGCAAAAGCATATTTCGGGAAACGCTTCAGTAAAACCCAATCATGAATAATCAGGGAAATAGGCAGTAAGAAAAACAAGATGGCAGGAACCAGCAAGCCAAATGTAGGAAAAACAAAGAAAGCTGCTCTGACAAGTGCCACTACCATAAAAGACATCGAACCAATTAATATAGCGGTTCTGTGCAGGATTGGAACGCTCTTGTAAATGAATGCAATTCCCAAAGTAATTGTGAAAACCACTAGTGATGAAAGATCAAGGAATAAGGGAATAGATTGCTCTCGCATTTCATTCAAACTTTCAGGATCCAAAAGCCCCATCCTGATTGACCTTGGGGTAGAATCCAGCACAACCTGAATTCCTGTAACAATAACCAGTACCGCCAAGACCATCATTGCATACCCCAGCTTCCTGTGTGTCGAAACCTTCCGAATATTGACAAATGCCGACTGCATCACCAAGAGTATATACCAAAGAGTTAATATGATACCGTGAATGACATAAACTAGTGGAAGTTTGTCTAGTTGCCAACGTTCGGGCTGTTCGAAGAATGGCCTCAGATAAAAGGTGCGGGTGAAGCCAATCAGCACAAAAAGCAACAATACGAATGTTATTATAAAGTAAAATCGGGAGTGGGAGGATTTCATCGGCTTTGTTTTAGTAGATATACGGCACCTCTGTGATGATATTAATCTTGCTTCGGTTCAACCTGAAGTTATTTATCTCTAAAGGTTTTCTTTTAGTCGAAACATAAATGGAATCAGTCCCCAGTTGACCTTTGAATGTAAGATGAATTGAATCCTGTGTTTCAAAATTGATGGGTATTTTGATTTTTCGGGCGATTAACACAGAATCCAAAGCCACTTCATCTCCCAATTCTTGTTTAATCAACTTTTCTTTCTTAGATAATTCTGTTATGTCACCATAGAGCAGCATTTCCTTTTTATCCAAAGACAAATCAGCAAATGCGATGCTATCTCCTTTGTAGCGAATAGAGGTCCACCAATCTTCCAAAACCACCTCATCCCAGCGAATTGGGTCATCGATAGCCAAGGTATCTTGGTTCATCACAAAATCAGTCACTTCATATACACCTCTGAAAGGGGCCGACTCTTTCGCTAACCTTCTCTCAGAAGCTCTGGCATACCAGAATAAGTGAGGCACAAGTTCAAAAGCGATGATGAGAATTTTTAAAATCAACAGGGCTCTCGACTTCCAACGCTTTTGAAACACGAGACCTTGTTGGATAGGGAGGGCTACGGCCTTTCCAGTAAAAAAGAATTTGAGTATGCGTTGTAAGTAGGGTAGCAAGAGAAATAAAGCCATCACCAACATCATGGAAGCAAACACTTTGGCATGAACATCATAGCTGATATTGACAGCTACAACGTTGGCCATAGCGGCAGTCGTAAGTAAAGCTCCAAAAGGTGTAGTTCTTCGAAACAACAATAACAATGCGGCACTCTCTGCTACGCCCATAAAGATATTATAAGGATAGGAATGTCCGAAAAAGGCCCAGGCCAAACTCATGGGGGTCATATCTCCCACAGGCTGGGTTAGTTGATAAAAAGTAAGGTCGCCAAACTGAGTTTTAAAGAATTTCTCTAAGGCAAAGGCAAATAGATTAGCCGCCAAATAGTAGCGAATAAGTACGGTCAACCCATAATATAATTTGTCGTAATGCAAACGCTTTCTATCAAACAAACTCCAGAGGAGTGCCCCCACAAAAGCCACCATGATCGTTACAAAATACTGGATGTAGATAAACGTACTATCACTATGGTTCCCGAAGGTAGGTGATGTAATAGGATAATCGATATGGAAAACGTGTACCCCAACCCAGGGAATCACAGTATCCAGAAGCATGTCAAAATAAAATTCATAAAATATGATAGCCGTGATTCTTAACCCATACCAATCCAACAAGGTGATGAACAGTAAGAAATAGATAAAAGCAAACCGGAAGGAGAGCTTTTTAGGAAGTGACCAGCTTGATAATTGATTTGATAAGGTATCCATAATTACATTTTATTGAAATCTAAACTTCTTGTAATCACTCCACTTTGGTGGAAAGCATTTCAAAAACCTGCAGCCACTGATCGCCCATGTTCATTTCTCCGGTTTCATAGATCTGTCCCTTTTCATTCACTTGCATGGAAAAACGTAAGTTCTTATTCATAAAATAGATGAATGCCCCGTTTTCAAAAACACCTGAATAATCACCTTCCGGAGTTAGGGTAGAGTACACGCGAAGAGGGAAATTATTGGCATTTTCATCATAAGTCCCTAGGATTACGCTTTTGTGGTGTACCTCACCTTTCACTGTGGTGGTATTTTCCAGCATTAGGAGCCTCCCATCCAGTTTGAATTGGATGGCATAGGCATGATGCCATTCGGTTTTCTGTCCATCTTCTGTCAATCTCCAGCCGATTCCTTTCCATTGGCCTATGAATGGCTCCCACTGATCGATACCGGATTTTTCATTAGTTTGATAAGCGTTTTGTGCGAAGGATTGCCCAGTAAAAATGTAAAGCAAAATCAATACAATGGTTGTGTTGACAAAATATATTCTTGACTGTTGTGTTTTCATTTTTACTTTAATTTGATCGGCCATATCACCATGAATTTGTGGGAATTCTGAAAATTTAAGGTCATTTTGGGAGGAATAGCTGTAAAAGGGTAAAAGGAAACTCAGGCATGGTCCCGCTAGTCCAACGATTGGCCATCATGGCTATAGACAAATCATGCTCCGGAAAATATACATACACCGCCATATAACCTTTCATCAAACCACCAAAATGATGATATGATTGGCTACCCTGTAAATCTTCTAGTTGCCAACCTAATCCATAAGCCTCTTGGGAATTCTCCTTAGCATTCTCACCTTCATTTAATTGATATGTGGTCCACATCTTATCTAATTGTGCTTTAGAAAGTATTTTTCCACTTACTAAGGCAGGTGCCCACTTCGCCAAATCTTTGCCCGTGGTAAGTATGCCACAATCGCCAATGGTAGAATAAAAATTTGAAATCAAAGCCCCATTTTTAACGCCATTTTCAGCCCAATGGTAACCCTTGGCACGATTGGGTCGCAACTCAAAAGCATCTTCATATCGTGTATCCATCATACCGGCAGGTTCAAACACGCGTTTTCTCATGAATTCATCCATCGAGGCATCGATATGCTTACGGATGATAAAACCCAGCAAAGCGTAGTTGGAATTGGAGTAGGCCCAACGGTCTCCTGTCGGGAAATTTAATGGATTGGTGGTGCACATCTCAATATATTGCTCAGGTGTGAGCTCTACCGCTCGGTCAATATTGGGCAAAAGGGTGTAACCAATAAAATCTTCACAATAATCCTTGATACCTGAAGTATGATTAAGCAAATGCTCAATGGTCATGTTGTTCCAGCTATCAGGAATGCCATCGAGGTGCTTGCCAACGGGGTCATTAATGGAGAGCTTTCCATCTTGTTCCAGCAAGAGAATTGCTGTGGCGGTAAAGGTTTTACCTACAGAGCCTACATTAAAAAGTGTGTGTTCATTGGCAGGCACATTGAGCTCCACCTCTGCCAAGCCATACACTCCGCTGGAGATGTATTTCCCGTTTTGCATTATAGCATACGATACTCCCGGAATATGGTGTTCCTCCATTTCGGTTTTAATTAAAGCATCGATGTCACTTTGTGATGGGGTTTGTGCGTGTAAACCTGAAGAAAAAGCAAAGTATGCGAATATCAGGAGTGTACTTATGTGTTTAAATTGAGTGTTCATCTTTCTAATTTTTAATGGTTTTTATTAATTCATCAAAAGCTTCCAACACGGCATCCAAGCGGTTGTGGTACACATGGTGGGTGGCTCCTTCTATGACCTTGGCCGTCACATTAGGGAAGTTGGAAGCCCATTTGAGTTGATGTTCTACCCAAAGCTTCTGTGAGTTTATATTGTCTTCCTTGTAGCTCCCAAAAGGCGGCTTCTTGTTTAGAACGTAATCAGGCACTTCGGGAGCTATCAACAATTGGGCAGGGATGTACGTTGGCACACTGTCATCCCCATATACTTCTCCAAACACGAAGATGCCTTCATAATCATTCTCTTTAGGACCTTCGTTCTCAACTTCCCATTTATATAAAGTTGGAAACTCAGCTTCGTAATCTCTATAAAAATCCTCTGTGTTCAATGGGTCAATCAAAAGCAAGCCTTTGACGTCATCTGGATTAGCCCTGGCAAACGCCTTAATATAATACCCTCCAAGAGAATGCCCTACCATAATATAAGGTGGCTGAATACCTGCATCTTGTAGGGCAAGTTTAAGTTCATTTGCCACTACATCACCTGATCTGTCTGTATTCCCCTTACCGGATTCGCCTAAAAAAGCTCGTGCATAAGTCACTACATTTGCCCGATGGGCAAGTGAATCAACTATTCCTCGTCCCCATCTTACGCCACCACCCATACCATTTTCCATGATGATGATAGGTCCGTCGCCGCTGCCAATTTTTACCATCTGCAATTTGAAACCACCGGCATCGGCGTATAGGGTGTCTTGCGCTTCCGCAGGTAAATGCATGTATGCAAAAACCAATAGTAAGACAAAAGTGCGTACTGTTTTCATATAGATGTATTTAAGCTCCACCATTCCACTATTTTTTCAGCAACTTCAATAACAGAAGGCGACTGTCCTAAAATCTGACCAACATTTAGTGCCACAATTAGAAAAAGAAATATTCCTATAGTCAACCACTTTGGTTTTCCATACTTTATAGTTTCATAAATCAATGGGATAAGCAATACAGTTAGTGCCATTACAACTGCTGCTTGAAAAAAATAATCCGCTCCAAAAAAGATAATACCAATGCGTGGAAATGTCTGCATAACAGCCATAATTCCCGCATACAACATGAAGGTTTTGTGTTTGATTGGGTTTCTACGATATGCCATACCCAGGATAAACATTGTTGCGAAGTTGAAAATGCCACCTAAGTCAAATACTAGTATGGTTGCTGGGCCGAATGAACCCGAATCAACCAATACCTCTGGAGAAAGTGCCAAACCACTTTCGGCTCTGTTTAGTGCAGAGGTGGCAATTGTTATACATAATAGTACTGCCAATACTAATCCAGCCCACCCAAGCTTTTTATGCCATTCAATTTGATTGGCCTGCACAAGTGTGGTCTGGGTAACGAATACGCCTAACCATAGAAACCCAATAATGGCATGAACAATTATCATTGGGGTTATGGCGGGTGAAAATACCGGAGGCTCTACAAAAGGTCGGAAAATAAAAGAAGGACCAAAGCCTACAAAAGCTAAGCCCAATATTAGGAAGGACATGTAGAGATAAAATTTGCTCCGTGTTTTTTTCATTTTGAACAATGTTTAGATTACCAATTCATAAATCCTTTCATTAAATCTCATTGAAACCAAAAAATACTTTCAATCCACTTTGGCAGAAAGCATTTCAAAAACCTGCAGCCACTGATCGCCCATGTTCATTTCTCCAATTTCATAGATCTGCCCCTTTTCATTTATCTGCATGTAAAAACGTAAGTTCTTATTCATAAAATAAATGAATGCCCCATTTTCAAAAACCCCTGAATAATCCCCTTCCGGAGTTAGCGTAGAGTACACACGAAGGGGGAAATTTTCGGCTTTTTCATCATAAGTCCCTAGGATCAAGCTTTTATGGTGTACCTCACCTTTCACTGTGGTGGTATTTTCCAGCATTAGCAGTCTCCCATCCAGTTTGAATTGGATGGTATAGGCATGATGCCATTCTGTTTGTTGACCATCCTCTGTCAATCTCCAGCCGATTCCCTTCCATTGGCCAATAAAAGGCTCCCATTGGGTCGTTCCTGATGGATTATATGCCTGAATCCTATCAGATTGTGCGAAAGCATCGCTGATAAACAAGAAAAACAAAAGGGGTATAAATAATGACTTCATATTAACAAGATCTTTTGTATCACGCAAAGAACGCTAAAGAAATCGCGGCGAACACAGCGAATTTAAAACCCTCACGTGGCACTCGTTGCGTTTTTTCCGCTGCGACCATTGCGTGAAACTATTCCCCTAAATTTCCCTGAAAATCATGAAGCCCACAATACCCTAATGATGTGATGGTTTGATAAAAAATCCCTAATTCTCAATTCACTTTAGGCACTTGCTTGGTGTAACAATGAAGGCCTCCACCACCCCAGTTATATTCAATAGCATCTATCCAAACCAAAGTTTTATCAGGGTAAAGGGTTGAAAAGATCTCCTTTACGCGCTCTTCTTTTTCAGGCGAACTGCCTACATGTAAGTAGGTGGGCAATAAAACCTTGTCGTTTGAAATCAAAAAATTCAAATAGGAAGAAGACGACAAATATTGAAGGGTATCTCCGACTTGCACACCCTGATCAGGGGCAAAATACTCTTTTCCAATCGTAGAATCACTCATTGCCCAGCCTTCTACAACTACATTAGGCCTATACCGAAGGTCAGGCAAAGGAACCTTAATGATAGTAAAAGGCTTTCCATCTTGATCTTTTGCTTTTTTCAGAATTTCATAAGTCTCCTGCATCCTATTGTGATTCTCTGCATGTATGGGGTGCAGGTCTTTTTCTTCTTCATCTACCCATGCTAGAAGAATCGTGTTTGGATTGGCAAATCGAATGTATTCATCCGTATGACCACCTGTACCTGATGCTATGTATCCAGGTATGATAATTTTCGATATATCTCCATCTTCCACCAAGCCTTTCCCTACCCAAATAAAATGGTGAACGCCCAATGTGCGCTGCAACTCTTGTTCCATGCTTTCCTTCGTGGAAGCAGGATTGACCATAAACATCCACTCTTCGTTCAGCAATATGCTACCTTTACCGTTGACTTCTAATGCACCCCCATCTAGATTCAAGTCAGAAGTAATCACCTCCAATCCATCTTTTACAGCCAAAAGACTATCGGTTTTTTGGTTTCGGTCGAAAAAGGACGCATCTGATTTCGCCTTGTCAGCGTCTATTCCTTTTTCGATCAAAAAACGTTTAAAAAAGTCCTGATAGGACCATCGAAAGTCAACGACTTTTTTCACCCCCAATCCATTCACCAAGTACACCGGACCAATGTCCCTGAGCGCCAACGACTGCCTAATCGGTACGGATAAAAACGTAAATTTTGCAGTATCCAAGCCTTGTTCCAATAGGTATTCTTTAAAGACCATTGGATTTTCGCTGGTATCTGATACAAATATGACAGAAGTGGAACCTTCAAGCGCTCGTGCCACATCCGCAGCCAGGGGGAAAAACTCAGGTTCCCTTTCTGCCCAACCCAATAATATGGCTTCCTGTGGTTCCCATTCAGCAGGATAGTAAAAAATTGCTGGATCCCTTTGCTCTTGCTTGCAGGAGAAAATAATCACTATCAAAAAGACAAAGAAAATTAGATTTTTCATGGTGGGATTTTTTTTGGTTCTCGCAACGATCGCAATGTAAAGCGCCACGAGCGCTGCGACTTTTATAATAATTCCGTTGCGAACATTGCGTTTTTTCCGCTGCGACCGTTGCGTGAAAAAATCCCCATAAATTTCCCTGAAATTCAATTTGCCCACAATACCCCAATGATGTGATGTGTGAAGTTTTGAGAAATAGAAAAATTAATCGAAAAGCAGCCCCTACACCAACTTTACCAAAGTGGCGGCAATCGCTTGCGCAAGCTTTGAGTTCACTTTATACTTTCCAGCATAGTCCCTCCAATTGGAAACGACCTCCTGCACTTCTTGGATAATACCTTGAGGATTTCGGATAGAATTTTGCTTGGCTATCGTCAAAAAATCCTCTATCACAAAATCTTTCCTTTTGCCGTTGATGCTCAGGCAATGCTGACTGCCCCATACACTGTCAGGCCTGTAAGCATGGCAAATATCATAGGCAGGAGAAAGCTTCCATTTCCCCTCCTGATTCATCAGGAAAGCAAAGTTTTTGGTATGATCGTCACAGTTTCGAGCCAGAACATTGAACACCATCCTACGGAATAGCTGCTCCGCCTCGGCATAGGTAAGCCGGAGTAGGCGCATGGTCTGAAACAGCTGCTCATAGCTATAGCTGGTAACATTGTTGAAATCAAAATGCTGCAAAGCACAAAAAGTCTGCATATGAAGCTTATCGGTTCCATTCATCCTATCAAAACGCTTGGTCATAAAATGCGCCCTACCCTCTTCTTCAATCAGCCTGCTTTCAGCCATGTCAATTCCAGCATCTATCGCCATGGCATAATAAGCCATCTCCACCCGTCCGTAACCAAAGGTCTCTCCAAACTGCGTATCATTGACTCCGTCAAACTTGATCAACCAATGTTCAAATCCAGCATCTTGCAATATTTGCCCAGATCGGATCATTCCTGTGGATTCATTGTACGCAATGATGGCTTTTGGTCGTGCACCTCCCGCTGAAGTACCCATTTTTAACACATTCAGCATGACATCACGCATGGCTTGGTCAGTATGCGTTTCAAACTGCTCCCTACTCTCCAACAACTTCTTGGTTGTCTCAATAAGGCTTGAGAGTTCCAATAATTGTCCTTGCTCTTGGACTGGCAGTGTAGAAGGCTCAAACTCCAAGGCACCCATCCCCCTGTTTCCTATGAAACAAAGCAGTTCCACGGGATTCAGGGAATTTTCCGGCCTACCATGACGGGCAAGCCAGCCATTGATCAATTCATTTCCATAGCGATCAGGCAGAGAGTCCGCCAACAAGCCTGGAAGTCCTTTGAATGTTGCATTGCCTCTCAATTCAGGAAAGCCATAAATACGATTCCCAAGCGGCATCCGAATCGGTGAGATATCGAGTTTACCAGAGGCAAATTTTCTGTCGTATTCGAAAAATGCCAATTCTTGACTTTCATCCCATACCACCGCTCCTATCCGCTGTCCCCAGAGCTTGACAAATGCAGTCCTTACCATCCCAGATCATCTTTAGGTGGGGATTTCTTGCTTTTGGAAGCCCTTTTCCATTTGGCCTCATCTTCTTTGGCCAGCTGCATGGGACTAATCGGCTTTACTTCTTGAAAATGCTCCAACACATACAGCGCATCTAAAACACGAAGTATTTTTAATAGATTGGTCAGCGCAATATTCTCTCCCCTCTCCAATAAACTAAGTGTAGATCGACTGATCGCAGCTCGCTCCGCCACTTCATCTTGCGTAAGGTTCTGCTCAATCCTGCGGGATTTTATAAAGCCACCAATTTTTTTGAGGAGCGCTCCATCACTTATATAATATATGTATGAAAAATCACTCATTAGATAACAAATTAAGCAATTATGACTTATTTTTCATACAAATATAAGCATTTTTTAAATTAATATAAAATGAATGAAATATAATTCATAAAATAAAAAAAATAAAACTTAATGAATCATATTTCATACACAAATAAAAAACCATACGAAGAAAATAAAAGCGTCTTTCTTCTATTATGGATCGCCAAACATTTCAAGTTTTATGATGGAAATTTAAACAATGGCCATTATTACTATAAATAATTAGTAAAAATTTAAATAAGAAATAGCACTAATTAAGTTTTTCGTATTTTTCTTAAATAAGAAGTACTCTAAATTAAAACATTCCCTAAAAAAGCTTAGAGGCAGCTGTCTATATCCAGCAGGACTACTTTCCAAAATATTTCCCAGAAAATGAAAATACCCACACCGAATTCACTCGAGGAAGATTAAACCCAAAACACTCATATTTTTAGAAAAAAAACTTTCCTAAATTTATTCCTTGACTTTAGTAAACGAACCATCAATCGAAACTTTAAAGCACATAAAAATGCCACAGCAAATAACCAAGCTAATCAAGCTTGAGGAACTTGGACAATTTCTCCTCTCCATCATCTTGTTCCATCAATTGGACTTTGCATGGTGGGTATTTCTGGCATGCTTACTTTTACCTGACCATTCTATGATCGGCTATGTCTTCAATACCAAAACAGGTGCAATGATCTATAACTTTTTTCACCACAAGCTATTGGCCATCTTGGTATTTGCCGTGGGGCTTTGGCTGGAACATCCCGGCGTGACACTTGCCGGTGTGATCCTGTTTGGCCATTCTGCCATGGATAGGATGTTTGGCTATGGATTAAAATACACCGATGATTTCAAGCATACCCACTTAGGATGGATCGGTAAGAAAAATTTGACTTAACTTTGCTGAATCAACAACTTTGGTACTGATGACCGGAAAACAAACCCCTCTCACCCTCCGTCATGTCAATGTCATGCGGTATGTCATGCCCTTGCGCGAAGGGGGTTCGCTTCCTGCTTTGGCGGATGCGGATGACGGCTTCAGCTATGTCCTCAAATTCAAGGGTGCAGGTCAGGGAGTCAAGGCGCTGATTGCGGAACTTTTGGGCGGGGAAATCGCAAGATTATTGGGATTCAAAGTCCCTGAACTGGCTTTTGCCAACCTAGACGAGGCTTTTGGCAGATCTGAGGGAGATGAAGAAATCCAAGACTTGCTGAAAGCCAGCCAAGGAATGAATTTAGGACTTCACTTTTTATCCAAAGCCTTGACCTTTGATCCTGGAGCTACGCAGGTAGATCCAATGTTGGCGTCAAAGATAGTATGGCTTGATGCTTTTATCACCAATGTGGACAGGACTTTTCGCAATACCAACATGCTCCTTTGGAACCGGGAGCTGTGGCTGATTGACCACGGGGCCTCTTTTCTGTTTCACCATGGATGGGAAAATTGGGAAAAGCAGGCATTGAGTCCTTTTCCTTTGATCAAAGACCATGTGCTACTTCCACTTGCCCTTCATTTGAAAGAAGCTGACCGGGAACTCAAAGCAATGTTCACTGAGAATGAGATTGATGAGTTGGTATGGCTGATCCCCGATGAATGGATCCTAGCTTCCAGAGATGTCGAGACAGCGGAAGAAGGAAGAAGCATTTATTCCAAATTCTTGAAAACTCGCTTGAAAAATTCAGAGGTATTTGTAAACGGAGCAGAAGATGCAAGGAAAGCACTTATATGAATATGCAATCCTCCGCATTGTACCACGGGTAGAGCGAGAGGAATTTGTCAATGTTGGCGTATTGGTTTGCTGCAAAAGAAATGATTTTTTGTCCTGCAAGATCAATTGGGATTTATCAAAAATTCTGGGCTTGGACCCTGAGGCAGATTTGGAGATTTTCAGAAGCTATTTAGTGTCTGTTTCACAGATTTGTGAGGGGATCAATGCAGGTAGCCCCATTGCCAGACAAGATGCACCATCAAGATTCCGCTGGATGACCGCCAATAGAAGCTCCATGTTACAGACTTCAAAACCTCATATAGGATTTACCGAAAACCTGACTGAAGAATTAGAACATCTTTATCAGGTGTTTGTGGGGTGAGATAAAGACACCTGTGAAGCAAATAGAATCAATTCAGATGGGGTTTGAAAAATTATTCTGACTAAATTTTGGGTTGATGTCTATGCCATCTGGATAAGCGCCATAATTGGGGCAAAAAAGTTTTTTATTGAAGAAACAAATACCTCTTTTACTTAAGTGTCATTGCTTTCCTCATTGACTTTTTGTTCAGTGCTTCCATAAAATAGTTTTTCAAGAAAGCAAAATTCCAAAATAGTTTTTACAAAAAGCATTTTTGAAAAATAGTTTTTCAAGAAAGCATAATGAAAGCCCTGCTTTACTTCAACACCCTCCTTTTAGGTTCCTGCTGTGTACTGCAATGTATACCTCCACCATGCCAATTCAGTGGCATGGCATCGACGAACACAATCTTGCGATCAGGAAATGCTTGTTTGAACAATGCTTCGACTTCCTTTTCTCTTTTGATAGAAGCTTCGTCTTTGGCATAAGAAGATGTCACTACCACACCATTGGTGACCAAAAAATTCATGTAACTCGCAGCTGCCACATAAGTCAGTGTATCCCCAATCGAAAGCTGCTTTTGGTCTTCGTAGCTAAAGGACTTTAACTGATAGTGTATATCATCATTCAACGTATCAGATACCACTATCATACGCTCCTGATGATAGGGTAAAGGGATTTTGATAATCTTAAAAGGCTTACCATCCTGATCTTTTTCCTTTTTTAGAATTTCATAATTTCTCAACATTCGTTCAAAGTTGATCTTATTGAAGGGATGCTTATCCACTTCACTTTCGTCCACCCAGGCCAATAGAATTGTCTGCGCATCAGCAAAACGCACGAATTCATCCGTATGTCCACCAGTCCCCACACCCGCATACTTACCCAATTGAAAATACCCAATATGCTCATCCTCAGCTAAGCCTTGAGGCAACCAGATTACTTTTTTTACTCCTAGCGTTCTTTTGAACTCTTCCTCCAGTTCCTCCTTGGTCCATCCGGGATTCCGTTGTAAGGTGACTGCCTCACATTGGATCAATACGCCCTTTCCGTTCACTTCAATCGACCCACCTTCGATGGTCAAATTTCCTTTGATCCATTTGGCATCGGTGGCAACAGCCATTAAACTGTCCACTTTTGCTCTATTGCCTGTTCTGGTTTTTTCTCTAAATATCTCTAAACTATCCAAGATAGTAGAATCTCTGAGCACCCTCCAATCCAAGCTCCCATATCCATTCCACTCAAAATCTACCGCTCCTAATTCTCCTTGGTGATTGACCACAAAGGCAGCACCATGATCCCTGATCCAGTGTTGCTCACCAGGCATGACAAAGAATTGAATTTTACTGGTATCCAATCCCAAGCTGTCCAATTGCTTTTGAGCAATGAGCATTATGCTATCTGATGGAGAGGCCATTTTGATCTGCACATTCGCATCGATGGCTTTCATCACTTCACTCATGACCCTCTTGTAATCATTAGCCCACTCGTCCATGTACCATGTCCCAAACCATACCGCTTCATGGGCTTCAAACTCCCCGGGCATGTAGAATACAGTTGGGTCTTGGGTCTCTTGCTTACAAGAGAAAAGGATAATGATAAAAAGGATAAAGAGAGTTAGCTTTTTCATGGTTTATTGATTTTTGGGTTCACATATGCCTTTTCCTTCATTAAAAGAATCAAAGGAAACCCGTTGCAATCTCATCGATTTCTTTTGTGGTCGTTGCGTGAAAAATTTCTACCACTCCTTCCATAGCTCCTCAAAGAAAGGATGGACCTCATCCCTTAATCCAGCCAATAATGCCTCATCGTCCAAAGTCTCTTGATTACTCGATAGAAAGGACCAAAGATTAATCAACACATCACCGCCTCCTTCATTGTAAAGCTTTCTTGCAGCATTGTGAAACCTGTACTGATACCATGCATAATTCCGAGGGGACTGCGTTCCAATTTCCCAATAGTTATCTTGAAACTGCTCAAGGGATGTAAAGCTATATACGGATTGGTCTTCATTAGACCAATACATAGGTAAAAGCTCCAAAGCACCTAAGAACTCTCCTCTTTCTTCCGCTATAAAGGTATGCAGCATCAGGTTACACAGCATTTCTGATAGCCATGTTCTTTGGGTATTTAACCCCGCTTTTGAAGCCCAAGCATGCCCAAGTTCGTGGATGGGCAATAAATCAAAAAAGTACCTACTACTCACTTCATCATTGATGCTGTAGGTCATCGGAAAAAGCTCCTTATATGGGGAGGATAAGGAAGAAAAATCAGGAAGCTGCATTCGCCAAAATGAATTATCCTCTGCCGCCACCACCAATCTTTTTTCGTTGGGTACAAAGTGAGGCATTCCATAAATCAAGTTTGGGGCCGTGTAATGTACCCAATCCTCTTTGGAGAGCACATATATATTGAACTCAACGTCCAAGTCATCTAAAGTTCTTTGGAAAAAACTGTTGGCCTCATAGCAGATTTCACCCGAATACTGGGCAGAAACCTCTTGGTCCTGACTGTAATAAACAGCTATTTCACCAATGGTCCATTCCACGAGTAAAGGTTTATCCTGAGCATGGCATAAGGAGCAAAATCCCTGTAAAACCAAATAGAGTATCAAAAACTTATTTTCCATCTTTGAGCAATAGGTAGGTTTCAAAATTATAATTTACTGCAATGTTATGTTCCTAAAGCTACGCAATGAAATCACCAACAAAAATACCCTAATCATGTGATTCTTTGGCTTGACCTATTGTTTATAAGATAAAAAAGTAAGTATCCATAAACACTTTTTCAGCCAGCTACACCTACGGATAAAATCTCTTTTACATAATCTGACATCATCATAAATAGAAATAATACAATTCCAATCAAAGCAGCACAGCCCCCTATCACACAGGTATGGGCGAGGATGTTTTCAGTTTGAACGTTCATAGTGTTGTCGGTTTGGTAAAACATTGATTATGAATACACTATAAATGTACGAAAATGAAACAGTGCGGACAATACCCTAATCAGGTGATATAGCAACAAGAAAGTTGGTTTTCCTAGAATGCTACAAAGTGAAAAATGAGGGGATTTAAAAATAAGTTATTTGCCTATCATTTCATTTAATTTGACAATCAACTCAACCCTATTGTGTGCTCCTATTTTTTCATACAGGTTTTTAAGGTGAAATTTGACAGTGTTGATGCTGATAAATAGCGCTTCAGAAGTTGCTTTGGTATTTAATCCTTTTACTATACAGGATAAAACCTCTTTCTCTCTACTACTCAATGGTTCCTGAATTTTCTTATCAATCTCATCAAAATCCAACTCCTGATTCCTGTCATTTTCAATTTGGGCCAGGGCCAGTTCAATGGTGGAATACAGCTGTTCTTTGTTGAAAGGCTTTACGATATAGCCCAAAGGGGAAGTTTTCTTTACCTGAGACAAGGTCCCTTTATCAGAATAAGAGGTAAGGAAGATAAAAGGGATATTGTACCGTTCCCTGAGATAGGAGGCTATTGCCAAGCCATCAATGGTATCCTGCAAATTGATGTCCAATAAAACCAGGCTTGGTTCATGTGAATGGATCATTTTCATGGCTGTATTTGCCGAATAAGCAGTCCCGCAAACTTTGTATCCATTCAATTGGCACAGGTCTGCAATGTCTTCCGCTATAAGGGGCTCGTCTTCTATGATCAATATGCGCGGGACTTCCATCATAGTTCATTTTAAGGTCATTCGTTCCATTTAAAAGTAACAAGCCCAACTCATGCACTGGCCTGGCTGATCACTTCTTTTTTATACTGATCCAATTCAATCTTAATCTCTGTACCCTCATTAACAATGGTTTCAGCCTTGGCTTCGAGTTTTTTCAAAAAGGTTTGGATCAATCGGTTCCCAAATCCCTTTTTGGTGGAATGCAGGTCTAACCCTATTCCGTTATCCTTAACGGAAACCAAAAGCTTACCCTCCTGTTCTTTGATGCTGATCCTGATTTCCCCACTTTCTCTACCTTCAAAGGCATATTTGAAAGCATTGGTAATCAACTCATTGATGATCAGCCCGAGTGGAATCATGATAGATACATCCAAGGCAATATCATCTATCTCCTTAATCATATTGATATCCTTGTTTTTGTAATTGTATGAAGCGAGCAGATTACTACAGAGGTTATCGATATATTGGGGTACATTCACCTGACTCAGGTTACTTTCAGTATATAAATGGTGATGTATGATGGACATGGACCTCACCCTACTCTCTCCTTCATTCAAAGCAGCCAGGGCCATAGGTTCTTCGATATAGCGGGATTGTAATTGGAGCAAACTTGAAATAATCTGAAGGTTGTTTTTCACCCGATGATGGATTTCTTTGATCAAAAACTCCTTCTCCTCCAGCATTTTACTGATAATACCGTTCTTCTCTTCCAACCTTTTGATGTTCTTTTGTCTGTTTCTATAAAGGATAAAAACTGCCAAACTTACAATTAGAAATATCAATGCAGCAGAGGCAAATAAACTCTGGTTTCTTTTGGCTATCACCTGGTCTTTTTGCAGTATCTGGATTTGGTTTTCTTTTATCTCTGTTTCATAACGAACATTTAATTCGGATATCTGCTGGGCTATTTCCTGATTCAATATACTATCTGAAAGAGTATTAAGTGCTTTATACAAACTTGTACTTTCCTCGAAATTCTTTAAAAGCTCATAAGTTTTGGCCAAGCCAATGGTCATCTTTTTTTCCAATTCTAAAGAAGGTACTATGTCTACCAGTTGCCTTGCCTGATGATATTGAAAAAGTGCTTTCTGACCTTCATTTTGATTAATGTAAAGATTGCCAAGTCCAATATGACTTTCAGCAAGGTCTTTTTGATGGCCCAAACTCTGTCTAATTTGAATGCTCTTTAAAATGTTAAACTCACTTTCAGTGTAATTCCCTTTTAAAATCTGTAATTCTCCAATATTAAAGTAGGTATGGCCCAACATGTATTGGTCTCCTGTTTCCTCAAATAAACGCAAGCCTAATTGATACAAACTGTCCGCCATATCATACTTTTTGAGAATAGCATAATAGTTGGCGTTATTGGCTAGGCATTGCCCTTGACCGTTCTTGTCATCAATGGATTGAAATATACCTAAAGCCTCTTCATTGTAAGCTATGGCTTTTTCAAAATTTTTCAATTTGCTCTGTACCGTAGCAAGCACTGAAAGCGTATTGGCTTCTGTGTCTTTCAGACCCAACTCCCTGGATAGTTTAAGGTTATTCAAAAGATCATCTATTGCCTCCAAATAATTTCCCATTTGGAGTTTGGTGATTCCTAGTTGGTAATAAACAAAACAAACCCTCTTTTTCTCGCCTATTTCTAACTTGTAATCGAGATAGGGCTTAAAATAGTCCAGGGCAGTTTGATAATTGCCCAAGTTTTTATGCGCAGCTCCAAAGTAATAATTTGAATTTACCAAAAGTCCATCGTCCTTTTCCAAAATGGCCAATTCCTTGGCCATTTCTGCAAAGAAAAGTGCCCTGTAAGGATCTTTGCGCGAATAGGCCCAAGAGAGGTCAGTAATGGCTTTGAATTTATCCCAGGGATCCTGTAAATCCTTCAAAACATTTTCCAAGGAATCAAGCTCAGCATCCTGAGCAGCAACATTTCCCTGAAAAGAAAAAGTGAATACAAAAAACAACACTAGGAAAAGGAGCATTTGCATTTTCATGTCTTCAAGGAATTTGAATTGGAGTAACATTATTTGGTTTTAACTAATAAAGCAATCTATTCTATAATCATTTTAGTAATTTACTAAATAAAATTATTGTATTAATGAAAGCATTTATTTTTTCCTAATTATTAATAACTTTGATATGAGTGTGTACAGTCCCTTAACCAGTTGAGAAAAATGGCTTTTCTTGCTTCCCTCGGCCATACCATCAATATAAGCTAAATCAAGATCAACCATTGGATATTCATATACAATGGGATTCTTGAAACTGATATATAAATCCTTCTGAGAAGAACCTTGTGGGATTTTTGCTCCAATATTCATCGGTTCACTTTTGGCAGAAAAAGCAGTACTATCCTGTATTAATAAATCAATCTCTTTCAGCGTAGTAAAAGAATTTTGATACATCTGCCAATTCGATTGATTTGGACTGATTTTTTTCATGGCTTTTTGACTTTTGGATTGTTTTTGATTCATCATTTGATAGGAAATAGGATAGATTCCTTTCAGAAATTGATCTTACATTTTGGCAAAATCTTTATTTATTGACAAAGTCTATGACTTGCTGTTTTAACTTGTCACACCGTAAATTATGTCCCAAACCCTTGGTGAAAACAGGTTCAATCATTGGAAAAGCTTCCAGAATATATTTAGCTTCATTGGAAGGCACTACAATATCCTCCTGATCTGCAATCAAAAGCACCTTAGGATCATGCCATCTGGCTAAATGAGTATCCATAGTAAAGTAGTTCAGGGGATTGCCAGCGTATTCGGGAATCCAATTACGGGTATCTGAAATTACCTTTTCGGAGATACCTAAGCACCTGGAAAATTTACTCATCAAGGCATCACAGGTAGAAAAGGTACTCATCAACACCAACCTTGAATTCGCTACTCTTTCAGCAGCTGATTCACTCGCTCCAATCACGCCTACTAAACTTCCCATAGAATGGGATATGATGGCATGCCAATGGGAATGCATCAGAAGGACCTCCCCTACACACTTGATGTAATGAGGAACTGAAAGGGTTCTTCCCGGAGAACAACCATGGCCAGGGGCATCCAAGACCACCGCTTGATAGCCTTTTCTGACCAATTCCTTGACATAATCTATCCACCTCGCCCCTTTACTGCACCATCCATGGAGGAGCAAAACGGCCGGGCCCTCTCCATAAGTAAAAGTATAGAATCTATAATCCCTCCATTGATGGAGTTGGGCTTTCCCACTATGGTAAAAAGCCTTGTCCTCTTGCCTTATTTTCCCCCTCAAGGACAGAGACAACACGCCCATGGTTAGTTTACAGGCTGTGATTGGCTTTACTCTATGCACCGTATTGATGGCCTTTCCTATATTTCCAATGTAGCTTGGAAAAAACTTCTGAGCCATCAGTTTTGCATTTTCCAACTCTTTTAGATTAGAAGGATGGGATGCGGCTGCCGGGTTGTTCCATGTTAACTGTGAATGTGTCATATTTCAAAAAGGATAATAGGTTAAATGAAAATGAATGCGTGAATTGTGCCTGAAGTTGCCGAAAAAGCTATCACTACTTCCAGCAAGGATATCTGTACCTGTTTTGAAATGGATTTTGTCAGATGGCCTAAATTGTACATTTGGGGCAATGTAAAGCCCTTTGGTTACCATATCTGCCACTGAACGCAACTCCAAACGCCATTTGTAAGTCAATTGCAACATAGCGTCCAAAAGAAGCGAGCTTTGAAAAATATGGTCCAATTCGGTAGGTCTGTACACTTCATCAATCCATGAAATGACTTTGATATATTGAGCCATCAGTCGGACTTGTCGCTCGGGATGATCCAATTGCCAAAACCTATCGGCCCCTAAAGAAATAAAACTGTAAGTGTCTGCACTTAGCTGGCCTGAGTTATCAATCCGTTCGCTATTAACATGCGCCAATTCTGACCAGATGTTCCAAGATCCGATCCAGGAGGAAAGGTTAATGGCTCCCATATGAATGGGTCTGTAATCCAATTCGAGTAGATAATCATGGGGATTCTCCATCCCCCCCAATAAAGAAATACTGCTGACGGGAATATCATTGTTGGCAGAAAGCCATTTCCCTTGGATTTCAATTGACCCCAGCTGTGAAGTAACGGACATCCCTAGGGTAGGTAAATTGGTATTGAAAGTGGATTCATTTCCTTTGTAAAATACGGGTACTTCCCCACCTGGAGCATTGGGTAAGGGAAGCGAATTGGGCAAATCAATCCATCTATTGTTTTGGAGATGTAACTTTGACCTGTTATCCGGTTGGAAAGCACGGACCTGAATCTCTGTTTTTCCCATCAGGATTCTTGCATCCATCCCCCAAAGTCCCAGCCTTTCATTGTCTGTATCCAAAATATCATAATAGTCATATCGGTTAACCAAATCCAAGGCACTGTACCCTGTGAGCGTTCCCCATTTGATGGTTTGCTTCCCAAGATTCAAAAAAAGCTTTCCTTTTCTAAAGCTTACAAAGGCCTCATTGACCCAAAGCCTATTCCTGCTTTCCACTGTTGCATTGGCATTGGCTATAAGTGTCAAATTCCCTTGAAATATATCTTTATAGGAAGTATTAAGTCCTAGCATCCCCCTTGTCTCCATTTGCCAAGGGTTAATACTACTTTCCTTGTCTTGGTAATAGTAGCGCCCCAAAGCATAGGCGGTTCCTGAAAAATTGGTTTTCCAAGCTTCAGGTTCCTTGGTCTGCGAATGAACAAAGGAACTCATCAACGTAAAAAACAAAATCAATAAAACAAGAAACTGCTTTGCCATGGCTATTTGGTTTCCAAATAAGTCTTTGTAAAAATACTGGGGTTGATCCCCTCATTGATGGCAAAACCTTCATAAAGCACTTCGGTCTTATTACCGGTCTGTACATTTTCCAACTTGATCTTATGGGCCCTGAAAATGGAACTGTTCCCCACAAGTTGAATGTCCTGAGCAAAATAGGTCTTTAAAAGGTTCCCTTTTTGATCATAGAAATCCGTCCTTAACATCAGATAGGTCTTTTGATCAATCCATAAATGCCTTTTTTCATACTGGCTCAAAGTACCATTCAAAGGGACAGCCTCTATTTTGAAGGCTTTTTGATTGCCTTGGCTTTCCTCTCCAAGAAAAGTGTATTGGAAGTCTTGAATGTTTTCAGAAAGGTAATTGGACAAGTCCTCATAGGTCATTTCTGTACCCATAAAGCGGTCTGATTTCTTGCTTGGAGAAATGCGCTTGCTACTTCTGACCGCAGGAAGGTAAAGCCACTGTTCATCAGGCTTACCAGCCTGCTGAATAGTAAGGGTGGCTGTACCTGCAACATCCGCAGGTGAGACAAATTCCAGGACAAGACTGTACTTGTTTTCCTTGAGGTCATTACTCTTAATATATTGCTGAAGTGTCCGTGTCTGCGTCCTGCCAGTCTTGCTGATATTGGTATAGGTAAGTTTACCGGTCAGATTTTCAATGGCAGTTGCTTGCTGGTATTTTTCCATGATGGAAAGCGCTTCGGGAGAGGTTTGCCCCATCAAATTCAAGCAAAGCAAGCATCCCATAATAGTCAAAAGTGTATTTTTCATAATGTTAAGATTGAAAGTGGAAATCACTGATAGTTTTTAATTCAATAAGGGTTCAAATGCTTTTGGATGTTCATTTTCTTGGTCTGCATGACTTTTTGATTTTTCTAATAAAACAGCAGGGAAAAGCAGCATCGTATTGAGAAAAATCAAGAGCATGGAAAAAGCCAACAGCCAACCAAAATGCTGCACGGGTAAAAATCCAGAGAAAGAAAGGACAGAAAAACCTACAATATTGGATATGGCATCATAGGCTATTGCCCTTCCTGTCACCTGACTGGTCTGGTACAATGCCTGATTGGTTTTATATTCCTTGAGGTAATTAAAATAGCTATGCAGATAATGGATGGAAAAATCTATCCCAATCCCCACTATCATAGCCGTAAGCAAAGAAGTACTGATGCCCAACCTGATTCCGATCATTCCCATCACTCCAAAAACCATAATCAGGGAAACGGCTATTGGCAAAATGGTCAGTATTGCCTTTCTAAAAGACCTAAATATTAACAGGCAAACCACAAATACGATCAGTAGAGCAAGAATAATATTCTGTATCTTACCTTTTACAATATAACTGCCCAGTGAAATACGCTGCATAACATCACCTCCAAACAAGAGACTTACTTCTCCTTCAGAAAAGAATTTACTTTGCGCTGATTGAATTTTTTCATAAAGCTTTTTATGTTCCTCAGGATCAGAAGATTTAAGGAAAACCTGCATTTTGGCTTGGGAAGCGTCTTCTGTTCTTAAAGCAAACACCTCCCCCGGAGTAGCTGACATTTCATGAAGCATGAGGTACTGGGCAATTTCTGCTTGGCTTATGGAAGCATCCTCAGTTGGGTTCATCGTTTTTTGAAGATGTCGGACCACATCCACATAAGAATAAGTACTTCCAACTTGTTCTTCATTTTCCAACCAAGATTTGAAGGCCGTTAATTCTTCAAAAAACTGCTCGCCCTTGATGCCATCAGCCAAATCGGTTGCCACCACCAGGTCCATTACCCTAACCCCATGAAGCTTTTCATTGAATGTTTCAGCTGCTATCCGGCCTTTGTGAGATGGAGGGAAAAATTTCATGTAATCATCCCCTATATTGATTTTGCTAGAGAAGAAAAGAAAAATGGGAAGAATCAAAACATAACCCCAGGTCACCCTACTTTTATACTTTTGAGAAAATTCGGTGAGATAATTTAGCAGATTGAGGACCATATTGTCCTGTTTGGGCTTGGACTTTGGCACTTGGATCAAGCTGCAGAGCGCTGATAAAAGGGTGAGGCAAATAAAAGTAGCCAATAGAAAACCAATTGCACCAATAACCCCAAATTCCTTTAAGGAGGTGATCTTGAAAATGAGTAAGCTTGCCGAGCCTAATGCGGAAGTTACGCCTGTCAGGAGGATGGGAACGCCTACTTTGGTGACAGTAGCTATGACCAATGCTTTGCTTTCTGTGTATTGGGCAGCCAATTGAAAATACGTATTCATAAAATGAATCCCGTAGGAAGAGGCCACTGCCACCATAATTACGGGTAAGGCATTGGATACCACTGTGACAGGTAGCCCAAGGTAGCCCATGGCCCCCATGGTCCAAACAATACTCATAATCACCATACTTACCGGAAGCAAAACTCCCGATATTCGCCTGAAACAGATGTAAAAGCCAATAAAAATGATCACTATGGCAATGGGGATGAACTTACGGGAATCCCCACTTATCCCTCTTTGGACATCTTCCACGAGCATCGGGGCACCAGTTGAATGGATGGTTTCTGTACTTTGATACCCAGAGATGATATTTTCAACGGCTTCATATACAACTCCACCATCAAAACCATCTTCCAGACTTGCAGCGATCACCATCAATTGTCCATCCTTGGAAACAAGTCTGTTTAAAATCATGGCATTGTCATGGACATCTACTTTTAATTGCTTCCAGGCCTCCTCATCGGTTGGAAACTCCTCAAAAAAACCACCAATTTCCAACCCCCATTCCCTATTGCTCACATTCTGAACGGTAGAAAGACTGATGATTTCATCAGCCATGACAAAGGGAACTTCTTTTAAAGCCTCTGATATGGCAATGACTTTTTCTGACACCTCTTCTGTATAAACATCTTCTGCTTCAATACCTATCAGGACCACACTCCTTTCACCAAAAACCTGATTGATCTGATCGATGTGAACCTGTACCGGGTCATTGGAAGGAAGCTCTCCTGCAAAACTGTTTCTTGTTTCCAGTTTCTTGATTCCTAAACCAAATCCAACTGAAATCAAAAGGAGGGCAACAAGAGTAGACCGGGGATAATTCCAACTAAAAGAAAGCGCTGATTTTAACATTTCTGATGGATAATTATAAGTGAAACCATTTTTAACCGAGGATTGAGACCATGAAAACAAAGATTATTTAGCCTCATGCTCTCTTGACAAATTTGGCACAAGCAATAATGAATTGAACCACCCGATCGGGTAGTTTTTACTTAAAGTCAGAGCGTTAATACTGGTAAAAGGTGATGTAATTAATTATCTCCAATACTTAAAAATTGATTCTAGAAAAATTCCAAATGAAAAAGTTATACTACCAAGTCAAGAGCAAGAGATTACTGATTAATTATCCGTTATGAAAAAAGTATCACGCAGCGACCGCGGTGATAAAACGCAGTGACCGCAGCGAATATGGACTTTTTTTTCGTTGCGAGCGTCGCGAAAAACCGTTGCGACCGCCGCGTGAACCGAAAAGTCTTAAATCTAAAATTCAATAATGACCCTTACTTCATCCGAAAGCACCAAACTCCTCTCTCCTAACCCGAAATCCAATCGATCAATTACAAACTCCCCCTTAAACTTCTGCTGCTTTCCTGTTTGGGACAAAGTAAATGGGATTTCAACTTCCCTTTTCACATCCCGGATCTGTAGCTCAAAAATCCCTACAAAAGTGTTCTTGCCCTTTGACTGAAAAGACTTGGATTCCAAACTAATGAAAGGGAATTTTTGGATATGGAAGTACTCTCGACCATGAAGATGCTTATCCCTTAATTTGATTCCGGTCTGTATGCTCTCTGGATTTGCTTTTCCTCGGATACTCGATTGATCCAATTTCTTTGAATCAAAATCCACCATGATTTCCCAGTCTGAAATTGTCCCGTCAACGGTAATCCCAGCATTTTTGATTTTGAATTGGATGGGATTTTCAGGTTTTATAGACTGAGCAAAAAGTAGAATTGGTGCTAACAAAAAGAATAATAGCATTACTATTAACAAACGACTTCTAAAGTCAAATTTGTTACTTAAATAATTAAAGTTCTCGCAACGAACGCAGCGATTACGCAACGATCGCCACGGGGCAACAACAATATCTAAATATCCAATATCCATGAAAATCAATGATTAAAGCGTTAACAAATACGCAACCAAAGCCTCCCTATCCCCTTCATTCAACTCCATTCCAAATTCATGACCTTTAACTGCCTTGGTTTTGACATCATGTGGCTTGAATCCTGTAGGCACATAATCATCTCTCAGTCTCGCTGGATCAAATAGATCCTCCAACTTAGCTAATGAAGCATCATGTAAAAAGGGGCCTCTGTACCAGACTCCCAATAAGGATGGTACTTTGTAATAACCAGTCCCCCTTCTGGTATGCATGGTGTAGCCGGGGTCAGTACCTACAGAAATATCAAAGATATCGTACTTGTCATAGTGTTCTTCAGGCACCTCAAACCCATCTGCCGGAGTCAGTTTGTTGTTAGTGAATAGCGGCGGGGTATGGCAGGTTACACAACCTTGTTCTGCAAAAATGATCTTTCCCCGCTCACTTAAAATGGATGGTTTATTTGGGTTTTCAGGTGGCGTCAAAGCATATACATACTTTGCTATTGCATATAATTGTGCATCCGAGTGTCGGTCATGTGTTCCTGGGAAAATAATGGCTTCGCCATTATTTAGCCGTTCTTTTGTCAAGCCTAGAGAATTGTATTCCCCATAAAAATTCAAGAAATCCAGCGCTTGATTCATAGCAATGTAGCGCATCATATCTTCTAAATTCCTGTGTTGTCCCAAACCTCCATGGTCTAGGTATTTCCGGTCTTTTACACCAATCAAGTTTGGAGCTTGGGGTGGATACAAAATACTCGTACCCTGCCTACCAAAGGCTCCTTCTGGAACTGCCTTAAAGGCTTCGAGAATACTTTCTCTTCCACTGGCCAGCAATTTCCCATGGGGATCACCTTCCACAAAAGGACTTCCGAAAAGAATATTGGTAATGCCCTGCACTCCCCTTTCAGAAACTCCATCGGACTCTAAAGCAAATGCAAAAGCCTTATCCCCGGGCCAATTTCCTTGAGCTCCTTTCAATAAGCTATCATCTTCCATAACCCGGGTATGGCACATGGCGCAGGAAAGATTGCCCAAATACACCTTCCCTTTTCCTGCTACTACCCACTGTGCAAAAGGCATGATTCCCTCAGGTGTCAAAGGCATACCTATACTGGAATAAAAATCCGGATTGCGTACATGTTGGGTATTGATTACTGCACCCAAGGTGTCAATTGGATAGTCAAAGAGCAATTCACCGGCTTTGATCCAATCTTCCTCAGTGACCAATTTGCTTTCATCAAAGACTACCTCCGCTTCCTGTTCATGCAACCATTCCCAATAGCCTTCAGGTTCGTGGTCAGGATGGTAGACTGGATAAGTTTTATAAATAACTCTTTCTGGGAGGTTATAATAGAATTCTTCCGAAACAGGCTTCGCTGAAAATGCCGGATTGGAATTAGGCAACTCCCAATCTTTCATAGCTTCATCCGTCCAGATGCGGGGAATATCCAAAACAGAAAAGTAAGGAGTACCTTGCTTACTCAATCCAAAAGCTAAAATAGGTAGCACCAAACAAGCATAAAGCCATAAAGGAAGTTTTGAAAGCCATTTTTTGATTTTCATTTGGATGCTTAATTATGAATTACTTAGACAAGTTACCGCTTTCGGATACCTAGCACAATACCCTAATCATGGGATAAGACCTGTCAGGTTTTTGAAACCTGACAGGTCTAAAACTTACCAAAATCTCAATTCTACGTCTTGCCTAGCTTTCGTTTTCGAAATTACCTTGTACTCAAATCGCTGATTGGTACCAGGGATTGTTCCTTCGGATTCAATGACCAACAAATAGTCTTCCTCAGATCTTGGTTTATTATATTCCTCATAGCGGGAAGCTACTCCTTTTTTTGGATTAAGTGCCTCCAATTCCGGAAGGGTAAGCACGCCATCTGCCATTGCATTTGCCAATGGACTACTGTCCACAAACCAAACAGGCATATTTGTGCCTTCTCCGTAAGCGATGGCCGGAAATGTACCTAAAGGTGCATTGGGCTCGATTAAACCTCGTCCGGCTAGTGTCAGCGGGCAAAAGAATCCATTGGGAACATGATACAAGTCTAACAAGTTGAATTCAGGATCTATACATTCCACCTGCCGCATCATAGGAATCACTACTGTTCCATTAGACTCCATCAACAAGATATCAGGTCCTAGCACAGCAATTCTAGCATAAAATGGTGGTCCAGGATCATCCTCAGGAAAGGCCAACTCAATGAATGAAGGATTGGCTTTCAGTTTCTCGTATTCCATCCGTGCTTTTTCAAGTTCTGAAGGCATGGGTATCTTATCATCCTCTGAGCAGGAAACTACCAAAAGCATAAGAACTGTCAAGGTGACAATGGGTAATGAATAAATATTTCGTTTCATAACTTTAAGATTTTTGTTAAACAATATTCATAACACAAACCTAAAGCCTAAGCCAGTGAATGGATAGTAAGAAAACGACATGTTTTTTTATTGAACCAGGTACAAAGTACAATGTACTAAGAAGTACAAGTGTCTTTGTACATTGTACATCTTGTCCGCCGTGGTGGATAGTACTTTGTACAATGAATTAGAATCTAATAGCCTTCTGAAATCTCAACGGTTTCCTTTTCAACTCCTCTTCCATCATCGTAGGTGTGATTCCGGCAAATTCTTTGAAGTCTTTGATAAAGTGCATCTGATCGTAATAACCGGAGAGATAGGCTATTTCTGACCAATTTGGCACTTCGGATCTTTCAAAAAGTCTGTAGGCATTAGAGAACCTTATTAGTCTGGAATAGACTTTTGGGGAGAGCCCCAACCTTTCTTTACATTTTCTTTCAAATTGCCTCACACTCAAACAGGCCAAATCAGCCACTTGAGTGATTGGCATTTGACCTTGGTATTTGAGCATTTGGAATAATGCTTGGTCTACTGGCAATAGCTCCTTGACCTTGGTTAATTTGCCAAGCAAATAATGCTCTATGCATTCATGGATTTTATCCAATGACTCCATTTCCGCACACCTTTCCACTATGTCATTGATATCCGACCCCATCAATTCAAACCCGTCAAAACCATCATCAAAAATCTCTTCCATGGGAATGCCCAGTAACCTGAAAAGACCTCCTGGACGGAAGCCTATTACTGCAACTGTATAATCATGACTCACCGTCAATTCCATTCGGGTTATCTGCGGTCCCACTACGACAGCCTTGGGCCTTTCCTTAAATTCAGACTCATTGACTTTTTTTGCTTTGAACTTTTCTTTGATATATAAAAAAATACAATGCTGGGGGGTTGGGGGATATTGACCTACGATTGTCCCTTCCCCTGGTTCAAGAATATGATCCACCAAGAAAATACTTTGGACAAAACTTGCCAAATACGGATGGGGATCGAAAAATTTGAATTGGATCATATTTGTAACTTCATTTTAGCATCAAGACGTCTACTAATTAAAAGATATTCATGGATATTGGGATATTGATAGATATTGAACCTAATACAACCCTCCAAGCTATATCAATCGAGTATCGATTAATATCCATTTTAAGGAGATCCAGATCTTCCAGGTCTGAAAAAGACCTCAAAGTTTAGAAGTACCCGACCTTTGGGGTTTCCAAAACCCCGAAGGTCTTATTTAATAAGAACCAATTTTTAGCATTTCATGCTTCTCAATAAATACCTTCGAGGTCAAAAAAAGACCTCAAAAGGTTTTAGACCAACCCTTCATTAATCGCTTTTGAAACTGCCTCTGTTTGGGAATGAACCTGAAGCTTTTCATAAATATGCTTGATATGGGTCCTTACGGTATCAATGCTTATTTTACAGTCATCCGCTATCAATTTAAAGCTATTGCCTTTGCTCAGTGAGAACAAAACATCCTTCTCCCTTTCTGTCAATCCGTAATTAACTGAATGCTGAGGTTTTTGCATGGATTGTACCACCAATTTGGCCACTGCAGGTGACATGGGTGCGCCTCCCTCTAATATTTCCTCAACTGCTGAAAAAAGTCGATTGGCAATATACTTTTTAAGTAAATATCCTGAAGCACCTGCCTTGATGGCGTTCAGAACATTTTCAGAATCATCAAAAACAGTCAAAATCAAAACAAATGTTTCAGGCAACTGTTTTTTCACCAAGCTTGTCGCTTCTATCCCGGTCCTGCCAGGCATATCTATATCCATCAAAATCAGATCAGGCCTTAATTCGGCCACCTGTTGCTCTATTTCATTAGCATGAGGAAAAGCTCCCAACAAGTACATACCCTCATTCAAAGTAACCATACTGCTGATGCTTTCGCGCAGGAGGTCATTGTCTTCATATAATAAAACCTTAATGGACATATTCTTGGTATTCAATGGAACTTTGTGTTATGGCAAACTCCTCTTATTGAAATAAATAGAAATATGCTTTTGGCGAAATATTTTGAAATAAGCTTTCGGAGAAATATCCTTTAGCCTTCCGCAGTCAAGTGTAATTAATTACATTGATAAATAACTTTGGTGAAATTTATTTCAACCTTATTACGCTAAACTGTCTATCGAAAAGAAGAGCTTATTTCCACTTTATTTCAATCAACATATTTCAACGTTATTCCTTCCTTATTTCGCAGAGCATATTTCTTACACACTTAAATATCCGATTTTACTTTCAAAAAGTAAATCCCCTAATCATGTGATAAGGCTCAATCATGCCACAGGGGCCGTTAGTAAGATCGAAGTACCCATCTGAGGAAAGCTCTCAATGGTCATGTTACCACCCATCATACTGGCTCTTTGTTGCATGTTAAATAGTCCATTGCCTTTTTTGTTTTGCGCTGGATCAAAACCCTTTCCATCATCTTTGATCAATAGGGCAAGCTTATTCCCATCAATACTCAATTTGATGTCCAGATGCTTACTCTCGGCATATTTTGCAGCATTGTTCAAGGCCTCTTTAAAAATCAGAAACAGATTCCTTCTCTTTTCCAAATCGAGTTTGATATGCGCTGCTCCTTCCGCCATCTCAAATTGGTAAGTAATTCCTTTGGGTTCTAAGATCTCTGCAGCAAACTCCTGCATTTTATTGAGCAACTGCTCCAGGTTATCGTTATTGGGGTGTATGGACCAGACGATGTCACTCAATTTGTCCATCATATTGGCAGTCTGGGAGTTGATCTTTGAAAAAAGTACCTTATTTGTTTTATCCTCTTTTTGTAAAGCCATCTGTGAAAGGATATGGATACTGGATAAAGTGCTCCCCAAATCATCATGCAGATCCCTAGCAATGGAGTTCCGTAATTTCTCCACTTCCAAAAGCCTCTTGGTACGTCCCACCACTCTATATTTATTTACCAAAATACCCGCAAGCAAAATCAAAAAGAAAAAAATTGCTAATATTAGATTTTGATTGGCTTTTCTTTGGGCCAACTCCACTTTATCCAGCTCCTTTTCCGCAATCAGTAAACTGATTTCATTTTCTTTCAAATCCAATGCGTACTTCGATTCCAACTCTCTTAGTTGCGCTTGTAGCACCCCTATACCAATGGAATCCCTATATGCATATTCTTTGGTTTGTGCCTTTAAAGCTTCCTCGAATTTACCTTGATCTTGGTAGTATTCCTTCAAGTTTTTAAATGCTGTTATGGCTTCGCTGTATTTTTTTTGCATCTCGGCCGTCTCAGTTGCCGATTTCAAGCTAAAGTAAGCATCTTCTTCTTGCTCCAACATTTTTTGGGCTTTCCCCAAATCAGCCAGTATTTTGGCCTCAAAAGTATTGGCACCTGCTTCTTGGAGCACTATTCTTGATCTTTGGAAATGTGCTATGGCCAATTCATAATTTTCCATTTCCAGATAGTTTTTACCTAGATTGTAAAGTTGGACCCCCACCATTTCTTTCAGACCCAAAGATTCATTTATCTCCAAAGCAAGAGACAAATATTCCTTGGCCCTTTCATGTTCCTTCATATCCATAAAAACATTGCCCAAATTTCCATAAACCATAGCCTCTCCCCTCTTGTCTCCCAATAGCTTTCTGTATTCCATAGATTTCAACAGGTATTTTTCTGCTTCTTCATAATTTTTCATATGGTAATGGGCAGTTCCAAGGCTATTATAAATAAATGCTAAGCCAGTTTTATTTTGGGTTTTTTCGAAAATTTCTAAAGCCTTATAGGTCGCATCAAAATAGGACTTTTGATTATCCATCTGCTTATATACATTGGAAAGGTTTAGATACAACCCAGCTATATTGTCCAGACCGATAACCTGATGGTCCAATTCAAGGGCATTTTCATATTGTATAAGTGCATCTTCAAATCTCCCCACTCTATTAAAATGAATGCCTTTTCCATTGTATAGGTTATACGCTAATTTTTGATCTTCAGGATAAGATGCTATAAAACTTTCTGTCAGATCAAAATAATAATCCACAGAATCAATTTTCCCTGTGGCCGAATAACTCCCTGCCAATCTAATGGCCGCATTGGTCTTGAACTTATCAAAGGCGGGATCATCTTTCATTTTCAAAACGGTCCAATAACTTAAAATAGAACGGTTAATATCAGAACGCTCCAGGTTTATCCCCATGTTCAGAAGGGCTTTGGCATGAAGGGTATCCTGATTGTTTTTAGCAATAATCGATTGAAGACTATCCAAAAATTGAGTTTGAGAAAACCCATCCATTTTCATCCAAACCAACAATAAAAACAAACAAAACCTTTTCATAAAAATCAGGGAGCTTGATTGAAGATTAAGTATTTTATTTTCCAATGACCTTCTTTATCTTTTTTCCAATAAACCATGGTTCTAGCCTGGTATTGCCATTCATTGCCATCTTTAGTCACCCAATCCACAGCAAATTCTCCATATTCCAATAATTGATCGCCAATAGGTTCCAGACTATGGGTTTTGTGGACATAGCGACTTGCTTCATGTTGTGAAAAAAGACCATCATAAAAAGCTTCAATGGCTACTCTTCCTCTATTTTCAGGAAGTTGGGGCGGGACATTTAGACCATCTTCCCAATAGAATGAGGCACATCCTTTTGCATCAAGGCTTTCCCATACTGAAATAAAAGCCTCCCATGTAGTTTCAATCTCTCTATGGTCATATTGTGCGCAAGCTTCGAAAAATGACAGGTATAGCAAAAGAAAAAAAGCAATAACAAGCGTAAAGTGCTTCATAAGAATTTCTTTTTTATATAGTACAATTTAAATTAAAAAATTGAAATCCAAAAAGTTATAAAAACAAAAAGGCCACAGAGATAGTGGCCTTTTCTTTGGATGCGCTCATTATTGCATTGAATCTTTTATAAAATCTTCCAGGTCCTTTTTAAATTTCACAAGGGAGGGATAGTGTGTATACATCATATGACCGGCTTCATAATAAGTCATGATAATATTATCCCTGATTTCAGGCCTTAAGTTCATTTGGTCTATGGTATGCTCTACACCGTAGAACACAGTGGCCAGATCGTAGTATCCATTCATAATCAACACCTTCACGTTCGGGTCTTTATTCATGGCATCTGCCATATCAATAGCCGTATTAATAGATATCATGGATCCCCAACCTTCGTTTCCTTTGTGAGACCAATCCCATCGGAATCCCGGGGATGCATAGGCAGAGGTTTTGTAAGTTAAATCTTTACTTACTCCAAGGTCTCTATGAAAGTAGTCCAAAAACCCTGCGGTGTAGGCCGGAGAAATGGCGTCGCTTTGGGGATCAGTGATGGCAAACTGATTTTGTGGCATGGGGTTAATTCCAATAAATCTGGAATCAAGACGCCCTACAGTCATCCCTTCATCTCTCAAAAGCTCATTGAAAAACTCTCTGGCTGTTATTCGCAGATTTGCTCTTTCCCAAATTGAGGCAGATACCCCGGCATATTGTTCCAATTTTTGGGCTATTCGCTTTCTTTCAGCATCGCTCAGTCTTCCACCTTTGAACAGGGCTGGTAAATATTCTTCTTCCGTAAATTTCCTGACCTCATCTACAAATGATTCCAGGTCAGGATTTTTGTTCTTCAATTTATCATGATACCAAGCAGTGGTAGCATAAGTTGGGAAATGGACCAAATAAGAAGTGCTTTCCTGAACAGGAAAAGCAAGGGATCTGATATCGAAAACGGCTGAAACCATCACTACGCCATTGAGCGCATATCCTTTATCCAATAAATAATTCATCACGCCTGCATTCCTCATGGTGCCATAGCTCTCTCCAAGTAGATACTTCGGTGATTGCAACCGATCGTACTCTTTCAGAAACTGCATGATAAATAGGCTGATGGCCCTGATATCCTGATCTACGCCCCAAAAGTCCTTACCCTCGGCTTTTCCTACAGGTACACTAAGCCCTGTACCAATGGGATCCATCATCACTACATCTGCAATATCCAGAATGGAGTAGTCATTATTGACCAATTCATAAGGGGCAGCTTTGGTATAGCCTGGATCGTTGACTACCACCCGCTTGGGTCCCATTACGCCCATATGCAGCCAGTAAGAAGAGGAGCCTGGGCCGCCATTGAAGGAAAAAATAATCGGTCTTTTGGATGGACCATCTTCCTTAAAGTAAGCTGTGAAACCATGCAAGGCAATGGGCTCATTGTTCTCATCCCTTAGCAACATGGTTCCAGCCCTTGTTTTTAGGTTATGGGTTACCCCATTGATCCTAACCGTTTGCGTGGAAGTGAATACCTGGGGTTCAGGAATTGGCTTGTCAGCTGACTTTTCTTGGGCAAAAACTGGAATTGTTGACCAAAGAATGATAAGAAGAATTAAATATTTTTTCGTCATGATTCTTGTAAGATTGTTTTGTTTTCAAGCTAATCAAATATTTCCAAGAAGAATATAAAACTTCCTTCAAAAGCTAATTTCTAGGATTAACCGAATATAATCGGCTATATCCGATTAATGCACATATGATCTGAGGGCTTTTTTGGATATTTGATACAGCTGCATTTTTAATCAGCTTTTTAAATTTTATTCTTTACCAAACAAATTCAAAAAAATGAGCAGTATCAGAAACAGGGTCACCCTGATCGGGAGATTGGGTGCCAAACCAGAAGTCAAACGTTTTGATGATGGAAAATTGAAAGCAAGTTTTAGCTTGGCTACAAACGATTACTATAAAAATCAAAACGGTGAAAAAGTAGAAGAAACTACTTGGCATTTGCTTGTAGCATGGGGCAAGTCAGCAGAAATCATTGAAAAGTATACCGATAAAGGGTCTGAAATAGCGGTTGATGGAAAGCTCACCAATAGAAGTTATACAGATAAGGATGGGGTGAAAAAATACATCACGGAAATCTTAGTGGACAATGTAGCGCTACTGGGAGATAAGGTCACCGCCAAACCCTAGTAGATTACATGGCCACCCTTTAATTTTTTAACTTGAAACTTGGGTGGCCATACTTTTTTGATAAACAGCTGTTCTAAAAAGAACATTTAAAAGATTTATAGGTTTCTTACTTTTGAAAGGCATTTATGAGTAATTTTACGACTCATTAAACCTATTAATCCATGAAAAGAATAGCAGTTTTTACTTCAGGAGGTGATTCTCCTGGTATGAATGCTTGCATCAGGGCAGTGGTTAGAACTGCCATTTTTAAAGGCATAGAAGTGTTTGGAATAACCTATGGTTATGATGGGATGATAAATGGAAACATAAAAAAAATGCAATCCCACTCCGTCAGTAACATCATACAAAGAGGCGGTACTATATTAAAGTCAGCCAGAAGTGATGAATTTAGAACGCCGGAGGGTAGGAAAAAAGCATATGAACAGCTGAAGAAACATGGCATAGAAGGGATTGTGGCGATAGGTGGAGATGGGACTTTTACAGGAGCCAAAGTGTTTTTTGAAGAATTTGGCATCCCTACCATAGGTTGTCCAGGAACCATCGACAATGATATTTTCGGCACAGATTATACCATTGGTTTTGATACGGCAGTCAATACCGCATTGGAGGCAATAGACAAAATCAGAGATACAGCAGCTGCCCATGACCGCATATTCTTTATTGAGGTAATGGGAAGAGACTCGGGCTACATTGCCTTGGAATGTGGCATCGGCGGAGGCGCTGAATTTGTAATGATTCCGGAAACTGAAACTGATCTCAAGCGTGTGGTGAAATCCTTAAAAAATCTTCGCAAAACCAAGACCTCCTCCATCATTGTTGTAGCGGAAGGTGATGAAGAGGGTGGAGCCGAAGACATTATGAACAAGGTAAAAGCAAAAGTAAATGACCCCGAAAAAGAATTCAAGGTGACCACTTTAGGTCATATCCAAAGGGGAGGAAACCCGACTGCCAGAGACCGTGTGTTGGCATCAAGATGTGGCATGGCCGCAGTGGAAGGACTTTTGAAAGGCGAATCCAATTGTATGGCAGGGGTGGTCAATGGAGAGGTCGTATATACCCCATTTGAAGACTGTATAGGAAAACCTAAACAACTCAAAGAAGATCACCTTAAACTAATTGAAATTTTAAGTATATAAATCATCATGGGTTTTATTCCAATCATATTGACGGTGTCAGCAGCCATTATCCTTTTTATAATGGCTGTTCATAATTCAATGAAATCCAAAAAATCCCAAATCGAGGGACTACAATTATCAATGGAAGAGGGCATTAAAACCTTGATAAAAGACTTATCCAATTTTAAATTGGAAGACCCAAAGAAACTTTCTGAGACTTTTCAACTTGCTAAAAATGCTTTGGAGGAGGACCAAAAAGAAGACTTCCATGTAAAAGTCAGAATGCCATATCAAAAGATCAAATTGATTAAAGCGCAGTATAACAAACTTATCAGCAGAAAACCCTACAGTTTTGTGGCAAAAATGATGGGACATGAGCCAATTTAACGCTTCCCATTGTTTTATTGACTTTGTACATGCCTTTCCACAAATTCGATGATTTCTTTTTCCTGATCAGGATGAAACCATGTGATATCCTGATCTTTCCTGAACCATGTCAATTGTCTTTTCGCATACCTTCTTGAATTTCTTTTCAATAACCTAATGGCCTCCTCCTTGTCGTATTTCCCCTCGAGAAAACCGAAAATTTCTGAGTAACCAACAGTCTGTAGCGCATTCAAATGTCGGTTTGAAAATAGGGCGGCAGCCTCCTCAAAAAGCCCATTGCTTATCATTTGATCCATTCTGTGGTCTATCCTTTGGTAAAGTTCTTCCCTATCTCTTTTTAAGCCGATCTTTATAACTTGAAAAGGTCTCTTGACTTTTTCTTTTTTTCTAAAGGAACTATAGGGTTGTCCTGTGGCTATACAAACTTCCAAGGCCCGCATCAGCCTTTGCGGATTGTTTAAATCCACCTGCTCGTGATATAGAGGGTCAAGGTGGGATAATTCTGATTGAAGATAGGCTAATCCTTTTTTAGTAAAGTCAGCAATTAACTGGGTTCTGATAGCCGGGTCAACATCCGGTATTTCATCCATGCCCTGGCAAACGACATCTATAAAAAAGCCGGAGCCTCCTGTAAGAATCACCATATTTTTTAATTCAAATAAGGACTCAAGAAGCTTTAAGGTGTCCTTTTCGAAGGACTTGACATCATAAAAATCAAAGATGGATTTATGACCTATGAAGTGGTGGGGAACCTCCTGCAATTCAGTAGGGCTTGGTTTGGCTGTTCCAATTTCAGTCTCTTTATAAAATTGCCTGCTATCTGCAGAAATGATTTCAGTATTAAACTTTTTAGCTAATTTTAGACACAAAGAAGTTTTTCCTACTGCAGTGGGACCGACAACAACAAGGAGGATTTTGGAAGGCAAATACAAACTATTTGAAAATTTGATGAAACAACCTGCTCAAAATTATCAATAAAACCTGATGAAAAACAAAAAGATCTTAATCGCTGACGATAATGCCTTGAATAGAAAGGTATTCCAGAATATTATCGGACAGGTTTATGAATATGATGTGGCTGAAAACGGATATGAGGTGATAGAAAAAATCAAGCTAATTCCTTATGATCTTATTTTATTGGACATCCAAATGCCCAAACTAGATGGTATCAACACCCTTAAAATTATCAAAGAAGAAAATTTGACACATGCCCCCATCGTGGCAGTCTCTGCATTTGCGGAAATTAACGATAGGGATTACTTTTTTTCCGCTGGTTTTGATGAATTTATTTCCAAACCAATTAAGCCCAAACAGTTATTAGAAACACTTCACCATCTGATTTCAAAAAATGACACCAATAAAGAAAGCAGTGCATTGACAAATCACACAAAAGATCCTAAAGAAGTTCTTGACAAAAGCATCTTGATCAAACTTTTAAAGTTTAATTCAAAAGAAAACATCAGATTGGTGTATGATGATTTCATTGAGGAAACAGAAAAGCTTTTAGTAGAAATTGAATATTTGTTGAAATATGGAGAATATAATGATATAGGCGAAAAGTTGCACATCATAAAAGGCAATTCAGGTACTTTGGGGGCTCAGGCACTCTATGATTTTACAAAAAAAATTGAGTTGGACATAAAATCAGGCAATTTTAACAATACTTTAAAAGATTATTTATATTTGAAGACCCTATTTGAAGAAGTTAAGCAATATTGTCATTCATCAGAATTTCTTAATCCATGACCCAAGTAAGAAAAGTATTGGTAGCTGAGGACAGTTCCGTGATCATTAATTTGACCAAAAACGTGTTGATGTTCGAAAATTACCATATTACCGCTGTTAAAAATGGTAAGCAAGTGTTGGAAAAATTGGCCAAGGAGGATTTTGATCTTATTTTGATGGATATCAATATGCCGGAAATGGACGGAATCCAGTGTACTACTGCCATTAGGGCTTTGGATAATCCCAAAAAAGCAAATATTCCCATTGTGGCCATCACTGGTAATTATAAGAATTACACCATGGATGATTTTAAAAAGGCAGGATTAAATGATTATATTCAAAAACCATTGGATTATGATCATCTACTGGCAACAGTAAAGAAACATTTGTCCTAAAGTTTTCATCATGGTCATCAAGTACACCAAAAACTTCCTGGATAAGCTAGAAAACATTTTTGCCGCTTCGGAGTATATTTTAAGGTACGAGAAGGGCAACTTTAAATCCGGATACTGTGTCTTAAAGGAAAACAAAATCGTCATCATCAACAAGTATTATACCTTAGAAGGAAAAATCAATACGATCATCGATATCCTTAAAGACTTAGAATTCCATCCCAAAGATTTCAAAGACAAAAAAATACAAGACCTCCTCAAAGAACTTCAGCAAACGGAATTAAAACTTTGAAAGTAACATTTTTAGGTACAGGCACATCTCAGGGAGTTCCGGTTATTGGCTGCGATTGTCCGGTATGCAGTTCTCTGGATTTCAGAGACAAAAGAACACGTAGTGCCATCCATGTTGCCGTAGATGGAAAAAGTATCGTGATTGACACTGGTCCTGATTTCCGAAGTCAAATGCTCAGGGAAAAAATCCATCAACTGGATGCTGTACTCTTTACCCATGAACATAAAGACCATACTGCTGGGCTGGATGACATTCGCCCATTTAATTTTTCTCAAAAAAAAGACATGCCCATTTATGGTACCAAAAAAGTCCTGAACCAAATCAAGAAAGAATTTGCTTATATTTTTGAAGAAATAAAGTATCCAGGGGTACCTTCTGTCATCCCAAATGAAATAGTCAACGAGCTATTTTTGGTAGAAAACATACCTGTTTTGCCCATTCAGGTGATGCATTATCGGCTACCTGTATTTGGATTCCGAATCAAGGATTTTACTTATATCACGGATGCCAAATATATTGATAAGAAGGAGATCGAAAAAATCAAAGGGAGCAAAACCCTGGTATTAAATGCCTTACAAAAAACCCATCACATTTCTCACCTTACCTTGGAGGAGGCCTTGGAAATGGTGGAAAAGATTGAACCTGAGCAAGCCTATTTTACCCACATCAGTCATAAATTAGGATCACACCGGGAAATAGAGGCTCAATTGCCTTCACATATCAGGTTGGCATTTGATGGGCTGAAGATTGAAATAAACTGATGCATTTTAATTCCCATTTCCTTAAATTCTTATGCCCTGAGCTGAATCTAAAATTCAAAGGCATGAAAGTCAGTACTTGTTTTTCCCAAAACAAAGATGAACTGGTTATTGGTTGTGCCAAGGACTATGAATCCTCTTACTTCAGAGCTAACCTGCTGCCTGTCATTTCCTGTCTATCCTTTCCCACAGAGTTTAAAAGAAGCAAAAAAAACACCGTATCATTATTTCCTGAAATCATAGGGCAATCCATAACAGAAATCAGCGAATTCCAGAATGAACGGGCATTTAAGGTGATTTTCAGCTCTGGAGACTGCCTCGTATTCAAACTTCATGGAACAAGAAGCAATGTGCTTTTTTATCCAAAAGATTCAGATTTTCCATCCAATATTTTCCGAAATGAGCTACGGGATGACAAAGCCTTGGACCTGAAAAATATTGACAGAAACCTGCCTCTTAACTTTGATGAGTTTAAAAAACTAGAGGGCAATGCCTCGAAGTTTCTTCCCACACTTGGAAAAATCCCTAGAGAATGGCTAAAAGACAAGGGCTACATTGAGGCAGATCTTGATAAAAGATGGCAGCTCATGCAGGAATTGATGGACTTGTTACAGACACCTCATTACTATATCATCAAAGCCGACAATGATTATCAACTCACTTTGTTGCCCAGCCAGGAATTTATTTTTGACACTTCTGACCCCATCACTGCTTGCAATGAACTGTTCAGGTACAAGGTAGTTATTCAGGCTTTTGAAAAAGAAAAACATCAGCTTGTAAAAAACCTGGAGGAGCAACGAAAAAGAACACTTTCCTACATCCAAAAAACGCAGTCAAAACTAAATGAGTTGAACAATGAATTGGCACCTTCTCAAATTGCAGATGTAATTATGGCCAATTTGCATACTATACCCAAGGATGCGGAAGAGGTATTTCTGTTTAATTTTTACACACAAAAAGAGGAACGGATTTTATTTAAGAGAGGCTTAAGTCCACAGAAATTTGCAGAAAACCTTTACAGAAAATCTAAAAACAGAAAAAGAGAAATTGACCAGCTAGAGGAAAATTTGGGAGAAAAAGAAAGTTTATTGGAACAAACTACTACCTGGTTAGCAGAATTAAGCGAAATACAGAATTTTAAGGACCTCAAAGCATTCGTGAAAACCCATCAACTGGGTCATAAACAAAAAGAAAAAGAAGATCAGGTTCCCTATAAAAAATTTGACCTGGAAGGTTTTGATGTCCTGATTGGAAAATCAGCCAAAGCCAATGATGAATTACTCAGAAGATTTGCATGGAAAGAAGACCTTTGGCTACATGCCAAAGATGTATCAGGATCGCACGTTCTAATAAAATACAGGTCTGGCATCAATTTCCCGAAAACAGTTATCGAAAGGGCGGCTGAATTGGCGGCGTACTATTCCAAAAACAAAAACGAGAGCTTAGCCCCGGTCATATATACGCCTAGCAAATATGTGAGAAAAGTAAAAGGTTCGGCTCCAGGCGCTGTAATGGTTGACAAAGAAAGGGTCATCATGGTCAGCCCCAAAGGACCAAGTCAATAGACTTTTTTGGGAGGACCTAAACTGATTTTATTAAAACCTCTTACCAAAACAACGGTTCCCGTAATACCAATACCTCCACCTACGTACAACAATGTTTCTCCCAAGGCAGGTCGTGTCCCCAAAAGCTGCCCCCCAATGATGGTCACTGTATACCCAAGTGTTGCGATAAGGATGCCATTTTTGAGTTGCTTTTGTGAAGAATATAGATTGTTTTCAATCTCAAAAACCCGCTTCTCCAATACCATAATAGACCTTTGAAGGGAATCCTGCGGAATTGGAGCCATGGTTTGACCAAAGCTTTGATTGACTAATCCCAAAAAAAACCAAATTAAAAGAATTCTTTTCATGAGTTATTGGTTGATCCAGTTTTTAAATTCATTAACCCTTTCTCTTGCAACAATAATCTGACGATCATTGGTAGTACACATACTCAGTAATAGCCTGCCATTTAGATAAGGCTTCATTTCAATCAAATGTTCAATGTTTATGATCATAGACCGATTAATTCTATAAAAAGCCTTAGGGTCTAAAAGCCCGTTTTCCAACTCATTAAGTGAAAAATCCACTATGGACTTTCTGTTGGAGTTGGTTTCTTCAAGGTAAGTCAACCCATTTTCAATATAAAAACAGGCAATGTCTTCAATGTTCACAAACCTTAACTTATTACCTGATTTTGCCAAAAAACGTCTTTTGAACTGTTTCTGAGTATATTCCTGAATAAGCTGATCAATTATTCCTTGGGTAAAGGAAGGCTCTGTTTCTATATTAATAAACCGCTCCACTTTTTCAAAAGCCTTCTCCAGTCTTACTTTATCTATTGGCTTTAATACATAGTCTAAACAATTATGGTCAAAGGAACTTAGGGCATATTGATCATAGGCAGTAATAAATATTATAGGCTGTTTGATACACTTGTCTTTTAAAGCTGAAAAACTTAACCCGTCTGCTAAATGAATATCGCAAAGAACAAGATCGAAATTTGGCTCGGAAAGCATGCCACTTTCCAAAGATTTGACAGTTTCTGCATGGTATACAATTTCCCAACTGGGTCTAAGTTCCTTGACAAGAGATTTAATTCTCTGAAAGGTTAATGGTTCGTCTTCTACTACCAGGAGTTTCATTGGCTGCTATCAAAGGTAAAGTAACTTCAAAGGCGTCAGCCGATTGCTCGACTTCAATCTTCTTTCCTAAGAACTTATATCGGTCTATAATGTTTTGAAGTCCCACACCTGAAGAGTAGGTTTTATCCTCTTTTTTACGCAATTCATTTTTCAAAATACACTTTTGATCCTTAATTATCAGTGAAACTTGCATAGGGTTTTGAATAGTAAAAATGTTATGTTTTACCACATTCTCCACTAAAAGCTGCAGCACTGCAGGAGGAATTTGGTATTTCAATAGGTCTTGATCTATCTCTTCTTGGAAAATCAAGGACTCCTGAAACCGAATGGATAACAAATCCATATAATCCTTTAAAAATTTTAATTCTTCCTCTAAAGAGATCAATTCCTGCGAATTATTTTTTAAGATGTACCTGTAGATATTTGATAGTTTTACCAAATAAAGATCTGCTTTTTCTACGTCCTCGTGCATAAGATTGGAAAGGGCACTAAGGTTATTGAAAAAGAAATGGGGGTTGATCTGATTATTGATCGTTGCCAATTTGGCATTGGCATTTAATGTTTTAAGTTTCTCTGCCTCCAGCTCTTTGGCCTTAAACTTTTTAAAAAAGAAAAAAATAGCATTTAAGGTATTTAAGAAGAGGTTGATTCTGAAACCGAAAGCACTGGTCAATAAAAAATTCTGAGTTGAATAAGAAAATGGACCACCTAACAAAGCTCCCGTTATAATTACTGAAATCAAGCTGATCAAGGTGACAGCTATAAGACTCATCCCAAATTGAATAAATAAAGGGTGAATTTTAATAGGTAGCTTCAGTAGTTTTTTCTCTATCCAAGCATTGGAAAACCAAACAGCATAACAAATACAGGCAATTAAAATAAAAGCTACTCCAACAGGGAGTTCTGCCTGAAATAACCTGTCTCCATCCAAAAGTAAAATATTAAGGAAAGAGTACAGGGCCAAAATCCCAGGAAACAGGAACTTAAACCTATGATTGAACATACCTGTATTTTATTCAAATGTATAATTAATAATGAGTTATCCAAAAAAATAACCCAGGAGATGGATTTCTCCTGGGCTAAAGGGATTTTATATTAATCGAGGGTAGGAAGAACTACTCCGTCAATTACGTGTACCACTCCGTTAGCTATTGCTACATCTGCAGCAATCACATTGAAGGTATTTCCTCCGGCATCGGTTACGGTTACACCATTAGCAGAACGTGTTACAGTCAGGTTTTCGCCTGCCAAGGTTGGAACTGTCTGAGCGCCATCTTCTAGGTCAAAAGAGAAAGCAACAGCAGGAACCACATGGTAAGTCAATACTTTGGTCACAGCTTCAGCTCCCAATTCGGCAATCAATTCTTCCAAAGAACTCAAGTTCAAGGCCTCAAGAAGGTCCACAAAAGCATCGTTTGTTGGGGCAAATACAGTAATTGCTTCTGCTCCTAACAAGGCTTCACCTAGACCAGCTGCCGTTACTGCATCTAACAATACTGTCAAATCAGCGGCTGTCGCAGCTTCTACAACATTGGGAAGGGTTAGCTCCGGCAATAAAACACCGTCGATTACATGAACAACACCATTTTCAATGGCTACATCTGCAGCTACTACATTAGCAGTGTTACCCAAGGCGTCTGTTACCGTCACCCCATTACCATTTCTGGTAACAGTAATTTCCTGTCCTCCCAAAGTTGGAAAGGTATTGGTGGCTGCCAAATCACCTGAGAAGGCTACTGCTGGAACAACGTGGAAACCTAATACCGTCTGAAGGTTCTCCAATCCACCGATTCTGGCAACCAATTGGTCTAGATTTGCAGCATTAAATGCTTCAAGTGCTGCACCAAAAGCATCATTGGTTGGTGCAAAAACTGTAATGGCATCGGCAGCTAAAAGTGCGTCTGCAAGACCATCCACAGCGGTCACTGCAGAAAGTAAAGTTGTCAAATTAGCGGCAGTGGCTGCTTCGACCAAATTAGGAGTAGGGACTTCAGGCATTTCCAGTTCAGGTAATAAAACCCTGTCAATGACATGCACTACCCCATTACGGATCTCCACATCAGCGGAAATTACTGTGGCGGTATTACCTGCGGCATCGATTACTGTTACAGTATTTCCGGAGCGGTTAACAGTCAGTGACTGCCCAGACAAGGTAGGGACTGTATTTGTTGCATTTAGATTTTCTGAAAATGCAACAGCCGGCACCACATGAAATCCTAATACTGTTTCCAAATTGTCAGGTCCTCCAATTGCGTCTACCAGTTCAGCAAGATTTGAAGCACCAAACGCAGCCAAAGCAGCATTGAAAGCATCATTAGTTGGCGCGAATACAGTAATGGCGTCTGCATTTAACAAAGCACCAGCTAATCCAGGTACAGCCTCCACTGCTGCGAGTAAGGTGGTCAAACCAGCAGCGCTTGCAGCTTGAACCAAGTCAGGCGCAGGCGTTGGCGGTTGAGGGTCATCATTACAGCTCACCACTGCAAAAAAAAGCGCTCCAGATAGGAGAAGTGTCATTAATCTTTTCATAGTTGATCAGTTTTAGTTACTCTTTACAAACCAAGATCAACCAAAATGGATTTTAAAAAAGACATGAACTGAGTAATTGGAAAGCTGAATTGTAGATTATGTGGGTTCAACTGCATAAAAAAAACCGGGATTCACTCCGGTTTTTTAATTTGTGTTTGACTTAAAATCACTCCACTTCATGAATTTTCAGCATGTTGGTTTTACCTTTTGCTTTTAATGGCATACTGGCCGTATTGATGATAATATCCCCTGTTTTTACATATCCGTCTTTTTTCAATTGATTTTGGATGTCCATAAAAGTAGCATCTGTGGAAATATTACTTTCGTAATGGTAAGACCTTACCCCCCATACCAAACTCAATTGTGTCATCAATTTTTTATTTCGGGTAAATACAAGGAGGTTGGCCAATGGCCTAAATGAAGATAATCTTAATGCAGTCATTCCAGAAGAGGTAATACCAATCAAGGCTTTTGCCTTCACGTTTCTTGATAGCCGTGCAGCCATTAAGGTCAGGTTTTTACTGTAAAAGTTTGGATCATCTTCAGGGATCTTGTATAAGTTGTGGAATACATCATGGTTATTTTCAATATAGTTGATGATGCTGCTCATGGCTTTTACAGAATTCACTGGGAAATTTCCGGAAGCAGTCTCCGCAGAAAGCATCACTGCGTCGGCACCATCCAAAACAGCGGTAGCCACATCATTGGTTTCTGCCCTTGTGGGTCGAGGATGCGAGGTCATACTTTCCAACATCTGGGTGGCAATAATCACTGGTTTGCAGGCCAATTTACATTTCACAACCATTTGCTTTTGCCATAATGGTACAGTCTCCATGGGAACTTCAACACCCAAATCGCCCCTTGCCACCATAATTGCATCAGTTGCCTGAATGATTTCATCTATATTTTTCAAGGCCTCAGGCTTTTCAATCTTAGCCACTATTTTACAATCTTTACCCGAACGTTTTATTCTTTCTCTGAGGTCTTTGATATCATCTGCAGATCTTACAAAAGAGAGAGCAATCCAATCCACATCCTGTTCCAGTCCAAACTCCAAGTCCTTCAGGTCCTTTTCCGTTAAGGATGGCGCAGAAACTTTGGTATTTGGCAAATTGATACCTTTTCTGGATTTCAACACACCTCCATGGATTACCACACAGCGCACATTTTTTCCGTCAGTATTGTTAACGGCCAATTCAATATTGCCATCATCTATCAGTATTCTATCTCCTCCTTTGACATCGTTTGGAAGGTTTTTATAAACCGTGCTTACCAATTCCGCATTTCCCACTACAGGATCATTGGTAATGGTGATTTTTTGACCTGGGCTGATCTGTACACCACCATTTTCCATCTCTCCTACCCTGATTTTTGGGCCTTGTAAATCCTGAAGTATACCAATGTTAAATCCATTTTCCTTATTGATTTTCCTTATCATTTTCACTACTTCAGCATGACCTTCATGATCACCGTGTGAAAAATTAAGCCTAAACACATTGGCACCTGCATTGGCCAAGCTGTATAAAGTGTCATAATTATTGGAAGCCGGACCTATTGTTGCTAAAATTTTCGTCTTGTTATAAAGTGCAATACTCATTGATTAATTGGGGTTAATAGGTTAGAAGATTTTCTTTCGATTTCAGTTTAGAAATATCAAGTTTAACAATATTTTGAACATATCTTACCTGAGTCAGGCGCTCAATATACGTATTTATATCCAATTGGAAAGTTAAGTCCTGAAGCAGTAGAAAGTAATCGATGACCCTTAATTCCGGTATCAGGTAAAGTGCTTGGGCATTTTCTCTGACAGACCTGTTTTTAAGTAATTGGGTAAAGCCATGGTCCTTTTGATCCAAATACTGCGAAATTTTCAATTGGGGCTGATTAACAAATTCAGGTTCAAAATCATTTGTTTTCACCAACTTTAAACCGAGCGTGTGATTGATGACCCAGGCCATTTTGTAATCCTTGATTGGGGCCACCAAACCTAAGAGTTCAAAATCGTATTGGTGCTCAACAAATAACTTTGTTTTCTTCATTTATGGGAAGAATTATTGAAAGACAAATTTAGAAATATTCCCGCAAGTACAATTGTAGAATGGGATATCTTGAATTTAGTTGAGTCATTTTTTTGGCAAAAAGCCATTAAATATATTTCTTTGCGGAGTGTTATAATTTAAACTGATCAAAAAATGTCTGAAATTGCACAAAAAGTAAAAGCCATTATCGTTGATAAGTTGGGCGTAGAAGAATCCGAAGTTACTCCTGAGGCTAGCTTCACTAATGATCTTGGTGCTGACTCACTGGATACAGTAGAGCTCATCATGGAATTCGAAAAAGAATTCAACATCTCTATTCCAGATGATCAAGCTGAGCAAATCGGCACTGTTGGTCAGGCTATCAGCTACCTGGAAGCTAACGTTAAATAAATAATCACTTAAAATTCATTTATGAATTTAAGAAGAGTTGTAGTAACAGGCCTAGGTGCCCTTACGCCCATTGGAAACACCGTTGAAGCATATTGGAACGGTTTGTCGAATGGGGTGAGCGGCGCTGCGCCTATTACTAGATTCGACGCCTCAAAATTTAAAACCCACTTTGCCTGCGAGGTAAAAGGTTTGGATGTGGAACAATTTATCGACAGGAAAGAAGCCAGAAAAATGGATCTTTTCACCCAGATGGGATTGATTGTTGCCGACCAAGCCATTTTAGATGCAGGTCTCGATTTGGAAAAATCCAATTTAAACAGAATAGGTGTGATCATGGGTTCAGGTATTGGTGGTCTTCGTTCCTTCCAAGATGAAGTTACAGACTTCGCCAAAGGAGATGGAACGCCAAGATTCAATCCATTCTTCATCCCTAAAATGATTGCCGACATCTGTGCTGGATTTATTTCAATTAAGTACGGATTTAAAGGACCTAATTTTGTCACAGTATCCGCCTGTGCATCCGGCACCAATGCCATTATTGACGCATTCAACTATATCAGGCTTGGTAAAGCCGATATATTTGTGACCGGTGGTACAGAGGCTACTGTTACTGAGGCAGGAGTTGGTGGATTCAATGCTTTGAAAGCACTCTCCCAAAGAAATGATTCCCCACAGACTGCGTCCAGACCTTTTGATAAAGAAAGAGATGGTTTTGTTTTAGGGGAAGGTGCAGGTTGCCTCATATTGGAAGAATACGAACACGCCAAAGCCAGAGGAGCAAAAATTTATGCTGAAATGGTTGGCGGAGGTATGTCTGCTGATGCCTATCACCTTACAGCCCCACATCCAGATGGTGAGGGAGCAGGAAACGTGATGCTGAATGCGCTTGAAGATGCAGGTATGAAACCTAAAGATATTGATTATATCAATGTTCATGGTACCTCCACACCTCTCGGGGATATCAGTGAAATAAAAGCCATCCAAAAGGTTTTTGGAGAACATGCGTACAACCTCAATATCAGTAGTACTAAATCAATGACAGGTCACCTTTTGGGTGCCGCAGGAGCTATTGAGGCCATAGCCTCTATCTTGGCTATTCAAAATAGCCTGATACCTCCTACCATAAACCACTTCACTGATGATGAGGAGTTTGATAGCAGATTAAATCTGACTTTCAACAAAGCTCAGAAAAGAGAAATTAATGCTGCATTAAGTAATACTTTTGGATTTGGCGGGCACAATGCCTCGGTCATTTTCAAAAAAATAGCTGAGTAAATTGAGACTATCCAGATTACTCCGGTTACAGTCTGTATTTTACAATAAATCAGAAAAAAGGCTTGCAGCCTCCATCAAACACATGGTAGGCAGCAAGCCTTTTAACTTAAGGCTTTACAAACTTGCCATCAAGCATGCATCAGTGGCCAACGAAAGCATCAATGGGCTGAAAATTTCCAATGAACGTCTAGAATACCTTGGTGATGCAATACTTGGCGCAGTAGTAGCCGAATTTTTGTTTATAAAATTCCCCTATAGGGATGAAGGCTTCCTGACTGAGACCAGGTCCAGAATGGTCAATAGAGAGGCTTTAAATGAGATTGCCATTAAAATCGGCCTCTCCAAAGTCATTGAAAAGGAATTCAAAGGGAAAAACCTTAATGCCCACAAATCAATTTTTGGGGATACCTTAGAGGCATTGGTAGGTGCCGTATACCTTGACCGTGGCTATCATTTTTGTAAAAAATTCATCTTAAAAAGGATAATTATTCATTTTGATGTGGATGGAATCATCACTACAACCACGAATTTTAAAAGTAAAATCATAGAGTGGTCGCAAAAAGAAAACAAAGAGGTAGATTTCCAAATGCTTTCCGTTACGGGCAACCAACGCTTCAAAGAATTTCATGTTCAAATAACGGTGAATGGTGAAGCTTTGGCAGAAGGAAAAGGGGCCACAAAAAAGAAAGCAGAACAAGATGCCTCTAAAAATGCCTGTGAAAAACTTAAACTTGAAATGTAGAACACTCCCCCAAGGTTTGTTGTTCTGATGCTTTAAAAGAAATGATGGCTACCCTTAGAATTTCATGCGCAACGGTCAATCAAACCCCTCTTGATTGGTCAGGTAATTTTAATAATATTCTTTCCTGTATCATCGAAGCTAAAAACCGGGGAGCTGATGTCCTTTGTCTTCCTGAACTTGCAATCACCGGCTATGGGTCAGAAGACTTATTTTTGAGCTATTGGTACCCCCAAAAAGCCCTTAAACAATTGAAAAATCTTATTCCACACTGTAAAGGCATTACAGTGGCTGTGGGCCTCCCTGTAAGGATACAGGAAAAGGTCTATAATTGTATGGCTATCATTGAGGATGCACAACTCAAAGCATTGGTGGCCAAACAGTTTATGGCCATCGATGGTGTGCACTATGAATTTAGATGGTTTACCCCTTGGGAACAGCATCAAGTCATTTCTTTTGATTTTTTCAATGAACCCATCCCTCTTGGAGATATCATTTTTGAGAAAAAAGGAGTCAAATATGGTTTCGAGATCTGTGAGGATGCCTGGAGAGGCCCTTTGAGACCAGGGTACAGATTGAAGGATAGAAAAGTAGATGTGATTTTCAACCCTAGCGCCAGTCACTTTGCCATGGGGAAAACCTTTCAAAGGGAGGAATTGGTAAAAGAAAGTACTGCCTTGTTTGGGGTGACTTATTTTTATGTCAATCTGTTGGGAAATGAATCAGGCAGAATGATATTTGATGGGGAGATCATGGTTGCCCATAATGAAGAAATAGTACTTAAAAACCCACTTTTATCCTTTAAAGATTATCAGGTCCTTTCATTTGATTACCAAAAGGGTAAAGCTGACTACACCCCTATTGTAAGCAAAATGGACAAAAATGAAGAATTTGTCCAAGCCGCATCTTTAGGTTTATTTGACTATTTAAGAAAAAGTAAAAGTAAAGGTTTCGTCCTTTCCCTAAGCGGTGGCGCTGATTCCTCCACCATTGCCATCCTGGTAGCGGAAATGGTAAAAAGGGGGATCAAGGAATTGGGTCTGGAGGAATTTTTAAAAAAATTAAATTTAGCGTTCAAACCGTCTTCCGAAAATCCTGAGAAAGAAATTATTGGTAAGATATTTACCACCGCTTACCAGGCTTCAGACAATTCTTCACCAGCAACCTTTGAAAGCGCTAAAAACTTGGCTGCCAGTATTGGGGCGGAATTTTTTCATTGGGAAATAGCCCAAGAGGTAAAGAGCTACACAGAAAAAATAGAAGATGCGCTGGGTAGAAAATTAAGCTGGGCGCAAGATGACCTTGCTTTACAGAACATACAGGCCAGAGCAAGATCTCCGATCATTTGGATGCTTGCCAATATCAAACATGCCTTATTGCTGAGCACCTCCAACCGAAGTGAAGGAGATGTGGGTTATACCACGATGGATGGGGATACTAGTGGCAGCATTTCTCCAATTGCTGCTGTGGACAAACATTTTATCATTCAATGGCTCAAATGGGCGGAAACCCATCTAGGGTATCCGGGGCTTGCATGGGTAAATAGCCTACAGCCAACAGCAGAACTCCGGCCACTGGAAAATCAGCAAACGGATGAATCTGACTTAATGCCCTATGCCTTGATCGTGGAAATAGAAAGATTGGCCATCAGAGACAGAAGGTCTCCAGTGGATGTTTATTTGAACCTAAAAGACGATTGGGCAATAGAACATGATATTTTGAAAAACTACATTAAAAAGTTTTTCAGGCTTTGGTCAAGAAACCAATGGAAAAGGGAGAGGTTGGCCCCATCTTTTCATTTGGATGAATTTAATGTTGATCCGAAAACCTGGTACCGCTTCCCAATTTTATCGGGTGGATATGAAGAAGAGTTAAAAGAATTGGATACTTGCTAAAAAAGGGTAATTTCACGTTCTTTGGATATTGAAGACATCATGAACACAATAGATTTTATTTTAAGTTACGTTGTTTGGAGCCCTAATCCGGCCGTTTTCCCAAGTTTTGAAAGGTTAAGATGGTATAGTTTGTTATTTGCCATGGGCTTTATCATTTCCCAGCAGATCATGTTCTATATTTATAGAAAAGAGGGAGAAGCTGAAAAGCTGGTAGACAGGTTGACGATTTATATGGTGTTGGCTACCATTATCGGAGCGAGGTTAGGGCATGTACTTTTCTACGAACCTGAAAAATACCTGAGCAATCCCATTGACATCCTCAAAGTATGGGAAGGAGGATTGGCCAGTCACGGGGCGGCGGTAGCCATCTTATTTGCTTTGTACCTTTATGCCCGAAAAGTCCCCTCCCAAAGTTACTTATGGGTGGTGGATAGGATTGTTATAGTGGTCGCTATGGTAGGCGCCATGATCCGCATTGGAAATTTGATGAATTCTGAAATTGGCGGTAAGCCAACAGGAAGTGACAGCGGATTTGTTTTTGCCAGAGATGCGGAGGAGATTCTGGAAACCATGAGAATTCCTGTACTGTCAGTAGATGCTTATAAACCCGAAAACAGGTCGGCTGAACTCACCGGAAATGGCATAGTTCCTGTAAATTTCGATATCCGTATTGAAAAAGGTGGATTTAGTGAAGCAGATCTAAGAACTGCTTTGGAGACCGATGTCAAATATGTCTTAACCAGATTCAGAAGCTCTCAAAAATACTTGGCTGAAAGCCCGGAATCGCCATTGAATTTTGATTTAATGGATAAAGGGGACCATTATCTAGCAACTATTTACACTTTTGGCATCGCGAGGTACCCTACACAGATTTATGAAGCAGTCACCTATTTCATTATCTTCCTGTTCTTGTATTTCATGTGGCAAAAGTACAAGTCAAGGCTACCTGATGGATTGTTTTTGGGCCTGTTTTTGATTTCAGTATTTGGAATGCGCTTTGTCTGGGAATTTCTCAAGGAAAATCAGGTGGAATTTGAGGAAAATCTTACTTTCAATATGGGACAGGCCTTAAGTATTCCATTGGTGATTGGCGGATTAATTCTGGTGATTTTAGCACTAAAAAGAGGATTTAAGCCAGAAAAAAGTTAAGGCACAGGGTCATGCCCATGACCACCCCATGGATGACAACTGGTAATCCGCTTTATTGCAAGCCATCCTCCCTTAATCACGCCGTGCTTTAAGATGGCTTCCTTTGTATATTGACTACATGTGGGGGTATACCTACAGGCTGCAGGGAAAAGTGGGGAAATAAGGTATTGATAGAACAATACAGGTAGGATGGCAATTTTCCTTATTATAGCTTTCAAGATAGCTGGCAGTTTATAAGACAATATAAATATTTACATTAAAGTTCATTTAATAAAACCCAAGTTGTTCTATTGTTTGGCCTTGCTAAAAATACCGCCCTTTTATTGTTGGTTTTGACCATTTGGTCATTACCCAAAACGGTTTGGGCACAAGAAGATGCTGATGATAGAGATCTACTATCTGTTCCGGAAAGGGTAGTAATCAACAACATCTATATCATTGGTAATGAGAAAACCAGAAAAAACATCATTCTTAGAGAAATAGATTTACAGACTGGGATTGTTTATGACTGGGAAGAACTCATTCTGATGATTCAGGCTGACGAGAAGAAAATTTACAACCTTCAACTTTTTAATACAGTGGAGATCACACCACTGATTACAGGCACAGAACAAATTGAACTGTTGGTCTCCGTAACAGAAAGATGGTATATTATTCCAAATATCATCCTGAATTTAGCGGACAGGAACCTGGCAGAATGGTGGACCAACCAAAACAGGGACCTTTCCCGATTGAATTACGGTGGGCGATTGATTCACAATAATGTAGGCGGTAGAAATGAAAAGTTGAGAGTAGGCGGGCAATTCGGTTTTGTAAGGTCTGCAGAAATAGGCTATAGCAAACCTTATATCGATAAAAAACAAAAACATGGGCTTGCCGCTCAGTTTACCTATTTCACCCAAAGAACGATTCAGGTTAAATCCGTTGACAATCGACAAATCTTCTATCGCAATGAAAATGAAGAAGTGTTACGGAGAAATTCTTCTGCCTTCTTGAGATACACTTACAGAGGAAGCTTTTATAATTTTCATTTCGTAACCTTAGGTTATAATTCTACCTGGATCAATGAGGATGTTTTCACGCAAAACCCTAATTTTTTTATTCATGGAGACAATAGGTTAAGATACTTTGTCTTGAGTTACAATTATCGGCATGACAACAGGGACAACATAGCCTATGCCACAGAGGGCCAATTGTTAAATCTGTCCCTGACCAGGTTTGGGCTATTTGGCAGAGATGACGTACAGGATATGGAATTCACTATGAATGCCAATAAATACAAAAGACTCAGTCAAAAATTTCACGTTGTAACAGGGCTCTCCTATAACCAGTTTTTTGGGCAGCGCCAACCTTTTACCTTGGTCCGTGGCATTGGGTACAACCCATTCTTCATCCGGGGATATGAACTTAATGTAGTGGAAGGACAACAGGTAATTGTACACAAAAACAGTCTGCGCTTCAAATTGTTGGACACAGGTTTTGATGTAGGAAATTATGTGCCATTAGAAGAGTTCTCTTATTTTCCATTTCGTTTTTACCTTAGCGCCAATTTTGATCACGGGTACGTGAATGACCGCAATCAAATTCCTGAAAATTTAAGATTGACCAATCGATATCTATATGGGTACGGACTGGGTATTGATTTAGTCACCCTTTATGATATGGTATTCCGATTGGAATACTCCATCAATAGCCAAAATGAAAGTGCCTTATTTTTCAATATTCGTGCTCCTTTTTAAACCAATAACTTATCCGTTTATATCCGATTATTAGGGGGATAGACCGCTTCTCAAGTCGTAAATTAGCCATGGTATTATTTATTTTTTATGAGATGGTTAATTTCAATATGGATTTTTAGCCTTACCATTGGTCTGCTAAAGGCACAGGGTACTGAAACCTACCCCAAAGGAGCAAGAAGTATGGGGATGGGCAACGCCCATACTACTTTATCTGACGCATGGAGTATTTTTAATAATGTGGGAGGCTTGAGCCGTATCCAATATTCCCAAGCTGCCTTTGCCTATGACCATCGATTAGATTTAGATGAACTGACCACCTTGGCAGCTGCTTTGGTTATAAAAAATAAAGATTTTGGTTGGGGTATAGGTGTGGCCAGCTTCGGCTCCGAATATTTTTCCCAGCAACATTTTGGAATGGGTATTTCCAATCAATTGGGGATTGCTAGTCTTGGCCTAAAAATCAACTATTTCCAGACCAGTATTGAAGGCTATGGTACCGGTAGAGCAGCAGTGCTGGAATTTGGTGGCATTGCTGAGCTGAGTCCGGAATTATTTTTTGGGGCGCACATTTACAATCCTACCAGGGCAAAATTTGGAAAGCAATCACCTGACCACCTCCCCACAGTGGTAAAGGCAGGGATTTCCTACAGACCCTCCGAAAAACTTTCAGTTCAAATAGAAGCAGAAAAAGACATTGTGCTTGATCCTTTATTAAAACTGGGCCTTGAGTACAATTTATTGAATAAAATTTGGGGCAGGACTGGAATCAACACACTCACCTCCCACTTGTTTTTTGGTATTGGCTTTCAAGGTAGGACACTTCACTTTGATTATGCCATGACCCAACACCCTGCATTGGGGTACACCCATCACTTTTCTGCCAATGTCCAATTATCTAAAAAATGAGAAAAGGATGGATAATTATGTTAGGCATGCTGCTTCAGTTTGAATCCGTACAGGCTCAAACCTATAAAAAGGGAGAAATTGACATGGAAAACTTTATAGAAGACCTCTTTGGTATGCAGCGGGAGGAAGAAGATTATGAAGAGCTTTATGAAGGGTTGTTACAGGTTTTGCTGAACCCCATAAACCTCAATAAAGTAGGTGCTGAAGAACTTAAGTCACTTTATGTACTTACCCCATCACAAATCCACCAATTTTTGGTTTATCGGGAGAATTTCGGAAACCTCTTATCCATCTACGAACTTCAGGCCATTCCAGAATTTGATCTGGAAACCATTTATAAAATCCTTCCTTTCGTAGTAATTGATGAAAGGTCGGAGCAACGTGGTTCTCTCTGGAGTAGGATGTCTGAAGCAAAAGATGCTTACTTTATTTTCCGACATAGAAGGGTCTGGGAAACAAGGAGAGGTTTTACCCCTCCAGACACCCTAAGTAATGGTAACCTGACCAGTAGGTATCAAGGGGATCCAAATTCCCTCTATGGACGTTTCCGAATCCAGCAAAGTAAAGATTTCAGTCTTGGACTTACTTTTGACAAGGATCCTGGAGAGGAATTTATTTGGGATCTTCCAAGTAATCGATACGGATTCAATTTTCTTTCTTACCACTTCACTCTTTACAACAGAGGGAATTGGAAAGCGATCAGCATTGGGGACTATCAATTACAATTTGGGCAAGGTTTGGTTTTCGGGGCTGGATTCGCCCCTGGAAAAGGCGCTGAGACCATCACAACGGTTAGAAGAAGTAGTTTGGGAATAAGACCCTATACTGCTGCTTTAGAATTTGGTTTTTTTAGGGGTATTGCCGCAAGCAAGCAATTGGGGCCAGTCCAAATTACCCTAATGGCATCCAATGCGCCAAAAGATGCCAATGTGCAGCTGGCTTTGGACAGTTTAGAGCAGGAACAAGCCATTATTACCTCACTTCAGCGAAGTGGTTTTCACAGAACCCCTACGGAAATCAGCTATAAAAATCAAGCAAGAGAAAAAAACCTTGGGGCAAATATTCAATTTACCAGCCTTAACAAAAGGTTGCAGGTTGGAGGAAACTCTTTGTACACGGAGTTTAGCCAACCTTTTATCCGTACCCCTAGGGTCTATAACCAATTTGAATTTTACGGACAAAGCAACCAGATTCATAGCCTTTATTTTTCCTACAATTTTCAGAATTATTACTTTTTCGGGGAGTCAGCCATTTCTTCCAGTGGTGGTATGGGAAGCATTTTTGGAATGATGAGCAGCCTTCACCCTACCTTGGCCTTCTCCTTACTTTATCGAAATTATCAAAGAAACTTCCACAGTTTCTATGGTAATGCCTTTGGAGAAGGCTCAAGGCCCATTAATGAAAAGGGAATTTATATGGGATTGAATTTTAGGCCTAACCAAAAATATAATTGGTCATTTTACTATGACCGCTTTGAATTTCCATGGCTGAGATTCAGGGCTTACGCTCCCTCTTGGGGAAAAGAATGGTTTTCCAGGTTTACTTATACTCCAAGCCGTAAAACATTGATATTTTTTCAATTGAGGCAAGAATCCAAGGCCAGGAATCTCAGCGAATATCCTGGGTTTCAATCCCCATACATTTTAGATCAGGGTATTAAAACCAATTTCGCATTCAATCTTGACCAAAAACTGGACAATACCTGGAGCATTAAATCAAGGGTAAATAGCAGCACTTTCCAATTTGGGGGGAATATTAGCAGAGGTTTTGCCATCAGTCAAGACTTGAATGCAGACTTTAACCGATGGAGGTTTTCCTCCCGAATCGTTCTTTTCGATACAGATGATTTTGATAATCGGCAATTCATTTACGAAAGAAATGTCCTCTGGCTTTTTTCCATTCCGGCCCTTCATGGGCAAGGGATGCGGTATTATTTTTTAACTCAATACCGCATAAGCCCTAAATTGACACTTTGGGCAAGGTTTGCAAGGACCATATTTACAGACAGAGAAGTTATCGGTTCCGGCTTACAACAAATCTCCGGGAATACAGTCACAGAAACCACATTTCAGCTGAGGTACCAGTTTAATCGTTAATTTTCCACCATTGGTTATTTTTGGTGCGTCCTTTTTGATAAATTGAGCAAAATAAAAACCACCAATCAATATGAAAAAAATTGTACTCTTAATCCTTTTCATTGCTGTTTTGACCAGTACGGCGACTTTTGCCCAAGGTGTTGACCGCAGCAAAATGGAGAAAAAAGAAGGGTTTATCACCTTGTTGACGGATGAAGACAAAGGAAAAGTTTATTTGGAAGTTGATAAGCTTGATTTTGAATTTTTATATGTCAATTCCATGCCTGCCGGTATAGGCTCTAATGATATAGGTCTGGACAGAGGACAATTGGGAAGAACCAGAATTGTTGAGTTTAGAAAATCAGGGAATAAGCTACTTTTGGTACATAAAAATTATGATTTCAGGGCCTACAGTGACAATCCTGCTGAAGTAAAGGCGGTTAAAGACGCCTTTGCAGAATCGGTGCTTTGGGGTTTTGACATCTTGGATAACAATAATGGGAAAATATTGGTAGATGCCACAAACTTTTACCTCCAGGATGCGCATATGGTAGCAGAGCGACTGGGAAGTTCCAGACAGGGTACCTACAGACCAGATGCCTCTAGAAGCAGCATCTTTTATCCCATGACCAAAAACTTTCCGAAAAACACCGAAGTTGAGGCGACTGTGACTGTAACAGGATCTCCCACAGGAGGGTACATTCGATCTGTCACCCCTTCTCCTGAGTCGGTGACGGTGAGACAAAGACATTCATTTATTGAATTGCCGGATGATGGCTATCAGCCCAGGGAATTCGACCCGCGCTCCGGATATTTTCATATCAGCTACATGGATTTCACCACTCCCATAGGAGATCCTATGGTTAAGAAATACATATCAAGGCACCGGCTAGAGAAAAAAGACCCTTCAGCTGCGGTTTCTGAAGTTGTCAATCCCATTGTCTATTATCTGGATAGGGGAACTCCTGAACCGGTGAGGTCTGCTTTGATTGAAGGAGGCAATTGGTGGGCAGAAGCTTTTGAGGCAGCAGGCTTCAAAAATGCCTATCGCGTAGAATTGATGCCAGAAGGTGCAGATCCAATGGATGTCCGTTACAATGTGATTCAATGGGTACACCGTTCTACAAGGGGTTGGTCTTATGGTTCCTCTGTAAGGGATCCAAGAACCGGTGAAATCATCAAAGGCCATGTCACCCTAGGGTCGCTTCGGGTCAGACAGGATTTTTTGATCGCTCAAGGGCTCTTGCAGCCATTTGAGGATGGTCAGCCGAAAAACCCAAAAATGCTGGAAATGGCATTGGCCAGGTTGAGGCAATTGTCGGCCCATGAAATTGGTCACACCCTTGGCTTGGCCCATGCCTATGCCTCCTCTCCTACCAACCGCGCTTCTGTCATGGACTATCCATATCCTTTGATCAAAATGGATGCGAATGGGGATATTGACCTTTCTGATGCCTATGATGATAAAATCGGAGCTTGGGATATTTGGGCAATCAAATATGGATATGAAATGGCTCCGGAGGGTCAAAACGAGAAGGCTTTTTTAAAGCAGATTTTGGAAGACACTTATGCTGCGGGACATACTTTTATTTCTGATACAGATTCCCGACATCCAAGTGGTTCCCATCCGCATGCCCATCTTTGGGACAATGGGGAATCCGCAAGTGAAGAATTAAACCGTCTGATGGACATTAGAAAAAAGAAAATGGAATCCTTTGGGCTGAACACCATAGAAGAAGGACAGCCTGAATCTTTGATGGAAGAAGTCTTAGTCCCTCTTTATCTGATGCACCGGTACCAAATAGAAGCAGCCAGTAAATTATTGGGCGGTCTGGATTATACCTACAAAATAAAAGGTGACAATCAACGAATACAGTCCAGGTTGGATGCCCAAATCCAAAATAGAGCCCTTAACAGTTTACTCAATACCATAACCCCGGAAAATCTTGCTGTTCCTTCACATATATTGGACAGAATACCCCCACGACCTATGGGCTATAGCAGAAACAGAGAAACTTTCCCTTCTAGGAACGGGTTGAATTTTGATCCTTTGGCGCCAGCAGAAAATGTGGTAGATATGGTTTTTGGTTTTTTATTTGAGGCAGGAAGAGCTAACAGACTGCACCAACAGGCTTTGATGGACCAACAGCTTCCTTCATTTGGCGTTGTTCTTAATAAAACTGTTGAAAATGTTTTTGGAGGAAGGTACAGTCAGGACTATGCCGGAGAAATCAAGATCATGACTGAAAGTAAACTTATCGATCATCTGATTGCTTTGGCCAACCATCCACATGCCACAGTATCGGTAAAGGCAGAAGTAAGAAGACAGCTAAAAGATCTCGTAAGTGATGCTCCCGACAGACGTGAGTCTATCTACAGGTTGATGGTAAGAAACAGAACCAGTGGCATAAGCAACAACCACAAAAACAATGTCGATCAATACCTTGCCGACAAGATTTTGGCTTTCCTTCAACTGCCGGAAAAACTCAGTATTCCAGCTGAAATTTCCATTCCTGATGGGGCCCCGATTGGTTCGGATGAAATGTCCTGCGATTTTGACTATTGATTGACTGAAATAAAAACTGAGGCTGTCCCTATATATGAGACAGCCTCTTTTTTATTTTGAGCGCATGGAAGCACATTTTTTTGAACAATATTTCACATTTTCCCAATTCTTCTCCCACTTTTTCCTCCAGGTGAAGGGTCTGTTACAGACAGGGCATACTTTTGTTGGAAGGTGCTGCTTTTTCATGCACTGATCAATCCCCTTACAAAACGATAGGTTACCAGCGTATCTAACCATTCTGCTGTAGAAAAATCATAAAGTGATTTGCTGACTTCGACATCAATGGTCAATTGGTCAATTAAATTAATGGCTGTAATCTGGCCAGCTTGAGGAACCAGTGGCTGCATCCTAAGTACAGCAAATGCATTGGTTTCTTCTGCAAATACCACGGTAAGCGATTGGTTTTCTACCGGAAAACGAATGATGGGAATACCTGATTGCACGGTCAAAACATTGGGATAAAAAAGTGCAAATTGCATTTCATCCATTTCCAATGAAAGCAAGGTCAATCTATTACCTGGATTGCCGGCTCCATCTTCAACTTGGCTAAAGAAATCTGTAGAGGCTTCGCCATCATTATTGAGGTCCATAGCCCCATCCATGGAAATCGACTGTAAATTGTAATTCCCATAAAAAAAAGGACGAGGTGCTTCATCCTCCTGACAGGCAAAAAGACCTATCAAAAAAACAAGGATAAAAAGGTGTATAAACTTATATTTAATCATGATACAATTTCAAATAGGTTCCATATAAACCCCTTATTTTAACTTAAGGTTTTGCCTGTGCCTATCTTTATCCCTGACATTCTTCTTTTCAAAATTTTTATGTAAGGCCTCTGTCAGGTTTACCCCTGTCTGATTAGCCAAACAGATTAATACCCAAAGCACATCTGCCATTTCATCAGCCAGTTCTTTTCCTTCCTCCGAAGCTTTAAAAGATTGTTCCCCATATTTCCTGGCCATTATACGGGCCAACTCACCCACTTCTTCCATCAGGATCGCTGTATTGGTCAGCTCATTGAAATAGCGGACTCCCACAGTCTGTATCCATTCATCCACCTGTCTCTGTGCTTCTGCAATTGTAATTTCTCTTTCAGCCATATTTTTTTTCAATTCAATAGGTTCAAAATGAGTCCTTTATTTTTAATAAAATACTCAAGTCTTACACATATCCTTCTCCTTTATTTTTGGCATCATGCACAAAAGTCCTGAACTTTTTTTCAGCATCTAGCTTACAAATCAGGAGTACATTTTCACTTTCATTGACCAAAAAATTATCCAAACCTTCAATTACGACTAATTTATCTTTGCTTACCTTAACAAAACAATTCTGAACATCATACAAGATGGCATTGGCATCTATCACATTATTTTGCTCATCTTTTTTGTGATTTTCATGTAAACTCAACCAAGAGCCTAAATCCGACCAGCTAAAATCACCCATGACCATATATACTTCCTCTGCCTTTTCCATAATTCCATAATCTATCGATGTGTTTTTGACCAAGGTATAAGCTCTTTGTATAAAGGCTTTTTCATCTTCACTATTGTAATATTGAAATCCTTCTTCAAAAACTTCGGCGACCTCTGGCATGTATTTTTCAAAGGCCTTTATGATGCTATTGGCTTTCCAAACAAAAATCCCCGAATTCCAAACGAAGTCACCACTTTCCAAAAAAGTCTTGGCCAGCTTTAAATTGGGTTTTTCAGTAAAGGTCTTCACCTTTTTTACAGGATTACCGGGTTCAGAATGGAATTGAATATATCCATACCCGGTTTCCGGTCTATTAGGCTTGATCCCAATGGTAATCAGTTTATTGCTTTGCTCACAAGCTTGAAGGGCAATTTTGATCTTCTCATGAAACTTTTCCTCCTGAACAATCAAATGGTCAGAAGGGGTTACAATAATTTTAGCGTCTACTTTTTTTTGAGCGATTTTATAAGAAGCATAGGCCACACAGGTTGCTGTATTTCTGCGAAGTGGCTCAGTTAAGATTTGCTCTTTGGGGATATCTGGTAACTGTTCGCTCACCAAGTCAAAATACTTTTGATTGGTCACCACAAAAAAACAATCCTTATCCGATAGTTTGATGAACCGGTCATAGGTCATTTGAAGCAAGGTTCTCCCTGTTCCCAAAATGTCCAAAAATTGTTTGGGTTTATTGTTTCTGCTATAAGGCCAAAATCGGGAGCCTATTCCCCCAGCCATGATTACGATATAAGGTTTTTCCTTCATTTACTTGGGTTATAGGGGTTCCTGAGAACAAATTGCTGTACTTGTCAACTTTATTCGCTTCTTCTTTAAATTTACAAGTATTAAATGTAACCGCTGCATACTTTTTTGATAGAAGTTTTAATATTTTTTATTAACTTCAAAAATGCCGTGTTTAATCATTAAATTTGTATCAAAGGTAAAAATATTAATCCTTTTCGTTTAAGGCACCCCAAACCGGCAACTTATAAAATAAAATTTGCTGTGGATCTATTAGTAAAAGAAAAACTTAAGAAAATATTCGGTTTCAGTCAATTTAGAGGAAACCAAGAACCAATTGTGGATAACCTGTTGGGTCGAAAAAACACTTTTGTCATTATGCCGACAGGGGCGGGAAAATCACTTTGCTATCAGCTTCCTGCAGTAATTCAAGACGGCACTGCCATTGTCATTTCCCCATTGATAGCCTTAATGAAAAATCAGGTGGATCAGCTGAATGCATTTGGTATCAACGCTCATTTTTTGAATTCAACACTGAATAAATCAGAAACAAACAAGGTCAAAAAAGAAGTTCTTTCCGGAAAAACCAAATTGTTGTATGTGGCCCCTGAATCTTTAACAAAAGAAGAAAATATCCTCTTTTTGAAAGATGCCAAATTGAGCTTTGTAGCAATTGATGAAGCACACTGTATATCAGAGTGGGGGCATGATTTCAGGCCAGAATACAGAAAAATAAAATCCATCATTGCCCAACTGGGCAAAGAGCTCCCCATTATTGCGCTTACCGCAACCGCTACTCCAAAAGTGCAGCAGGATATTCAGAGAAACCTGCAAATGGAAGAAGCCGATTTGTTCAAGTCTTCATTCAATAGGACCAATCTCTACTACGAAATTCGTCCAAAACTTAAGAATGAAACCAAAAAGCAAATCATTAAATATATCAAGTCCCAAAAAGGGAAGTCAGGGATCATCTATTGTCTGAGCAGAAAAAAAGTTGAAGAAATTGCCGAGCTCCTCAAAGTGAATGGCATCAAAGCTGCCCCTTACCATGCCGGTCTTGACCAAAGTGTAAGAATCAAAAATCAAGATGACTTCCTGAATGAAGAAGTGGATGTCATCGTAGCTACCATTGCTTTTGGTATGGGGATTGATAAACCCGACGTAAGGTACGTAATTCATTATGATGTGCCTAAATCGCTTGAAGGTTATTATCAGGAAACCGGTCGGGCCGGAAGAGATGGACTTGAGGGACATTGTCTGATGTTTTACCGGTATGAGGACATCATTAAACTGGAAAAATTCAATAAAGACAAGCCAGTTACTGAGCGGGAAAATGCAAAGATTCTCCTACAGGAAATGGCTGCCTATGCTGAAAGTTCTATTTGTAGAAGGAAATTCCTGTTGAACTATTTTGGAGAAATACTAGAGGAGGACTGTGGGTTTTGCGATAATTGTAAGAAGCCCAAAGAAAAATTTGAAGGTACAGATTATTTGTTGGCTGCTTTAGAAACCGTAAAAAATACCAATAATCGGTTCAATATGGATCACTTGGTCAATGTCATAAGAGGTGAATCAAATGATTACATCAAAAGTTACAAACATGACCAATTAGAAGTATTTGGCAAAGGAAAGGAAGATGATGAAAGATTATGGAGAACAGTCATCCGACAATCCATGATCGGCGGCTTTTTGGAAAAAGATATTGAAAATTACGGGGTAATTAAAATTACCGAAAAAGGAGAAAAATACTACCAGGCCCCATATGCTGTCACCTTCTGTAAGGACCATGACTTTGAATCCATGCTTGAGAATGAGGCGCCGGAGGAAGCGCCTGCTACTGGGGGCAAAGCATATGATGAAAAGTTATTCGAACTTCTAAAAGCGGAAAGAAAAAAGGTGGCAAAAGCCAAGGGGCTTCCGCCTTATGTGATATTTCAAGATCCTTCATTGGAAGAAATGGCCACCGTTTATCCTACCAGCCGGGAAGAACTGGCGCAGATCAACGGTGTGGGAATGGGAAAAGTCGCTAAATTCGGGGCGCCTTTCCTGAAACTAATTGAAAACTACGTAGAGGAAAATGATATCATTACGGCCTCAGATGTGGTCGTAAAGACATCAGGCACAAGGTCAAAAGTTAAAATTTCAATTATTCAACAAGTAGACCGGAAGATTGATTTGGATGAAATTGCAGACAACCTCAATCTTTCTATGGATGAGCTTTTGCAGGAGATAGAACAGATTATATACAGCGGTACAAAGCTGAACATCAATTATTACATTGAAAACATCATGGATGAAGAAAGAGAGGACATACTCCATGATTACTTTATGACTGCTGATTCGGACAACATTAGGGTAGCGCTACAAGAACTTGAGGAAGAGGATTTCGCTGAAGAAGAAATCCGTGTATACCGTATCAAGTTCATTTCAGAGCACGCCAATTAAAAAGAATTTTCAAATGAATATATTGTTATTAGGTAGCGGGGGCCGTGAACATGCCTTTGCTTGGAAGATTGTAAAAAGTAAAAATTGCAAACAACTTTTTGTAGCTCCTGGTAATGCCGGGACAGCACAAATTGCCCACAATGTTTCCATCTCTGTAACCGACTTTGATGCCATAGGTAAATTTGTCTTAGAGAAAAAAATAAACATGGTCGTGGTCGGGCCAGAAGAACCTTTGGTAAAAGGAATAGTGGATTTTTTTGAAGAAAGCGAAGACTTAAGGAAAATTCCAATTATAGGGCCCAACAAAAAAGGCGCACAACTGGAAGGGTCTAAAGATTTTTCGAAAAAATTTATGGAGAAGTGTGGGATTCCCACGGCAGCTTCAAAGACATTTACCTCAGAAACCTTTAAAGAAGGACTAGCCTTTATTGAGTTACAGGAATTACCCGTGGTATTGAAAGCTGATGGGTTGGCTGCTGGGAAAGGTGTTTTGATCTGTAACTCTCATGATGAGGCCAAATTTTCCCTCAGGGAAATGTTGCTAGAGTCCAAATTTGGTAAGGCTTCAGAAAAAGTTGTTGTTGAGCAGTTTTTATCGGGTATAGAAGTATCTGTTTTTGTGGCCACTGATGGAAGTAACTACGTCATCCTCCCAGAGGCAAAGGATTATAAAAGAATCGGCGACCATGATACTGGACTGAATACCGGGGGTATGGGTGCTGTGAGCCCTGTCCCTTTTGTTGACCAACAATTTCTGGATAAAGTTGAGAAAAGAATTGTCATTCCAACTATTAAAGGTTTAGAAATGCAAAACATTCATTACCAAGGCTTTTTATTTATTGGCCTGATGAATGTCAATGGAGACCCTTATGTAATAGAGTACAATGTAAGGATGGGGGATCCTGAGACCCAAGCAGTACTTCCTAGAATTAAAAGTGATTTTGTAAATTTGCTACATGCTATGGGAACAAAACAGCTTGAAGCCTATCACTTCGAACTGGAAAAATTCTGTACCACAACGGTAGTGATGGTAGCTGGGGGTTATCCTGAGTCCTACAAAAAAGGAAATGAAATTCAGGGATTGGAACAAACCGCTGGTGAAAATGTCGTGGTATTTCATGCCGGCACGCAACTGGCAACAACTGGAGAAGTCCTCACCAATGGAGGGAGGGTCTTAGCTGTTACGGGAATGGGAAGTGAAACAGAAATTGCTTTAAAGCATGCCTATTCCACTGTAGAAAAAATCTCATGGAATGATGTCTATTTCAGAAAAGATATTGGACAGGATATATTAAAATTGAAAAAGTAATATTACTCACGAGGAGAAGGTTCTCCCTAAATATATATTGATTATTTATGGCAGGATGCAGTAGCTGCTCTACCACCACAGGTACAAGTGGGGGCTGTAATAACAACGGCACATGTGGTACGAGCGATTGTAATAAAATGAACAGCTTCGATTGGCTTTCCCATATGGGAATACCAACGGTTGACAAGTTTGATATAGTTGAAGTAAAATTCAAAGGCGGACGCAAAGATTACTTCAGGAATGTGGACCATTTATATCTGACCACGGGAGATCCTGTGGTAGTTGATGTTCCCAATGGACACCATATCGGCTATGTCTCTTTACAAGGGGAATTGGTACGCCTCCAAATGCAGAAAAGGAAAATCAAAAATGATGATAATATCCTCCGGATTTATCGTGTGGCCAACCAAAAGGATTTGGAAAAGTGGGAAGAGGCAAAAAACAGGGAGATTCCAACCCTATACCGCTCCAAACAGATTGTTGATGAACTGAAGCTTCAAATGAAGCTTTCCGATATTGAATATCAGGCTGATAATTCCAAAGCCACTTTTTATTATTCTGCAGACGACAGGGTAGACTTTAGAGAGCTGATCAAAATTCTGGCTTCTGAGTTTAAAATCAGGGTAGAAATGAGGCAAATCAGCTTAAGGCAAGAGGCTGGCAGGATTGGTGGAATTGGAATTTGTGGAAGAGAGTTGTGTTGTTCTACCTGGATTCATGATTTCAAAAGCGTCTCAACAGCGGCCGCCAGGTACCAGAATCTCTCCTTAAATCCCAGCAAATTATCAGGGCAGTGCGGCAGGCTTAAATGTTGTCTAAATTATGAATTGGACACTTATATGGCCGCTTTAGAAGATATCCCTCAGATAGAAAAACCACTGCAAACAGAGGTGGGGCCCGCTAAATTACAAAAAACAGATATCTTCAGAAAGCTGATGTGGTTCAGCTACAACAATGAAAACAACTGGCATTCAATAACCTGTGAAAGAGTTAAGGAAATCCAGGAAATGAATGAAAAAAACATGACTCCTTTTGATCTTCATAATAATAAAGAAAAAGGAATTGATGAGGAAGTGCTGAAATCCACTTTAGAATTGGAAAGGCTGGACAAAAAATTCAGTATCAAAAAGAAAAAGAAAAAAAGAAAAAAAGGACCAAGTAACTTTGGAGAAGCTGAAGGTTCAGGATCTGGTAAAGCAGTTGCTCAAAGCCCATCTCCAGAAGAAAAGCCCAGTGCCGTCCCGTCGGATAAATCAAGATCCAGAAGAAATCGGCCTGTAAGAAAAAACCAAGCGGATAAGAATGAAGCTCAAGGAGAGAGCAAGGGAAGGTCTTCCAATTTGCCTAAACGACAAAACCAACCTCCTACTCCCAATGCAGGTCAGGAAAACAAAGCAAAAAATAGAGGCAAAAGAAAGTTTCCACCTAGAAACAGGGGGGGACAAAATAAAGGTGATCAAAATGAATAAGCTGTGTTTTTGGTTTCTTTTTATTATGGGGGGGCTTGTTGCCTGTTCGGGTAACCGGGAATTTGAAGTATACCAGGGAATGGATGCGTTTTCTTGGAACATTCAGGACACTATAGCTTTCAACATGGAATCTCCGTTGCCAGAGGGGCCTTCAATTTTGGCTGTTAAATACAATAATAATTACCCCTATCGTAACCTTTATGTGCGTTATATTTTAACCGATACCTTAGGGGAAGTAATGGAGTCAGAATTGATTAATATAGCATTATTTGAAAGTACTTCCGGACGCCCCTTAGGAAAAGGTTATGGGAGTACTTTCACCAAATATGATACCTTAGCTTTTCAAAACCCGGGACCTTACCGAAAAATTGAATTCTTACAGTACATGAGATTGGAAGATGTGGAAGGAATTGAAGCCATTGGACTTAAGCGAATAAGCAACTAGATAGGGCTTGCTGAAAGGAGGCTAGCCTGAAAATTTCGGATTTTGAAATTTTCAAGTGCACGCAAATCAAACTGGATCATTTAATAAGTTTGCACCTGCTTAAAAAGACAAGGCTTAATAAACGGGGTATTCATCAAAATTTAAAGAAATTATACTACAATTGGCGTTTTTCAGCACGCCCTAGATAGACTTCCCCATCCAATATTGCCGGGTAAAAAATAATTGATAGGGCCAGTTTTTCTTTTTCAATTGTAAAGTATGGTAAGCAAAAGCCTCCTTAGCGCTCATTGCCATATACATTCGATCATCATCGGTGAGCAAAGCAGCAATAAATTGGTTATTTTCAATCAGAGCCAAATCCATCCATTTACTTTCAGAAAAGATAACCATTCTATTTCTGCCTAAATCTTCCATCAATCTGTTTTTTAAATACCAATTGTATTGAAATCCTTTCGTTGGGATTACTTCCTTTTGATGGATTTTGCCGGAAACCTTCTTTTCAACAAATTCAATGTAATTCTTAAGCAACTCAATTCCTTTGTTTTTCAAATGATTTTCCTTGAAATCCCGTGAAGATAAACTCGTGACAAGAGAGATGCTTTTTCGAGCCCTTGTGACTGCTACATTTAGACGGTTCATTCCACCTTTCTTGGCAAGCGCACCAAAATTAGAAATCAATCTCCCAGATTTATTTTTAGCATAGCCGATTGAAAAAATCACACGGTCAAATTCATCACCTTGAACATTCTCAATGTTCTTTACCCAAACATGCTCCAAATTGACTCTGGTCTCTTTTTGAATCATTCCTTTGATCAATTCCATTTGAAAAAAATTGAAAGTAATAATACCGATACTTTCAAGTGGGTATTTTTCCTGCAAGTTAATGACCTCTTCCAGAGTAGCTTCTGCTTCTTCCAGGTTTGTCTGATGCTCCCATGTCCCATCTGTTTTAATTAAGGTAAATGGAGTTTCAGGTTCATTCATTAACTTTCTATCTGGAAGCATACTCAATTTTTCCTCATAGAAAAAGGTATTTGAAAACTCGATTAAGCTCAACTGAGCGCTTCTGTAATGGCCTTGAAGCCAATATTTCTCAAAATAACGAGAGCTTATTTCTAACAATGAGTCAATCTCTAAATCAGGGTCATCCTCTATCTCTTCTATTCTGGTCTGGTAAAGATCAAATGGCTGTAACTGTTGGGAGTCACCTGCTATCACCACTTGCTTTCCTCTTAACATGGCCGGCAATCCCCTTTCTACAAAGCATTGAGAAGCTTCATCAAAAATTACCAAATCGAAAGATTGCTTGAGAGGAAAAAGAGCCGACACCGTTTCAGGGGAAGCTAACCAACATGGAACCAGCTGAAATACATCAGACTCAAAGGACTCCAATATTTTTTTGATGGTCCACAAACTCCTCTTCTTCTTTACCTGATGAGACAACTCCCTGAACGAAACCAAATTACCTAATCTATTGTATTTTAAGTCTTTTAGGCTTTGCTCTCTCAATCGCAACCCTGAAATAAACCCACTCAATTTCCACTTTTCCATAATAGCATCCATCAACTCTTCTTGGATTAAGATGGCTTTCGGTGTACTCACCTCTTTCAATACTGGGTATTTCTTTTCAATATGTGCTATCCAGGACAACCTCAAGCCTGCCAAAAATCTCCTTTGGATAAGTTCAAATGGTTCATTTGGATAGCTGTTCCAAAGCTTTTCTATCAATTCAATTTCATCAGGCAGTAATTGCTCCTTTAAAGTATCAAATGCAACCAAATCATCAAAAATCAAGCGCAAATCCTTTCTTAAATTTTCAATTTCAGTCTCATTGGAGCTCAGAAACAAATGTTGGATTTGGATTTTGGATAAAAATAAAGTCCAATGGGGAAGGCGACTTTCCAAATGCTCAAATTGATAAAAAAGAAAATCAATTACTGAATAGAGTTCATTTTCAGCATTAGATTTTTCAATCAAGAATTCTCCTATTTGACCTAATTCCTGAATCAAAAATTTGGCTTTAACCGCATTAATAGACACCTGAGAAAAATGATTGAATGTTGCAAAATCAAATGGTTTATCTGGTACTTTTAACCATTCTTTACCGGATAAAAGGGTGATTTGATGATTGATATTCAACCTGTTCTCGAGTTTTTTCAATAATACCTCATTTCCATGATCATTGAACTCCAACCCATTTTTTTCCATTAATTCAATGATGGGCGAAAACTTCTTTTTTGTCCATGGCCAAATTATCCTTTCTAAAACGCCTTTACCCCTACCTTTGTAAGCTAAGGACAATTCCAAAAGTGCTTCAACTTCATCGTCTGGGGCGAACCATTCCACACCAAATTCAGAAAGCAGTAACTTTACAGTATCCATTTTCTGCTCCAACCATAGCAAATCAATCTTTTCTGAATCAACCCCAATTAAATCTTCAAACACTGCTTGGGTATCTTTATGTATCAATAGTTCGGATAAATACCTGAGCTTATCTTTTTGCTCAAAAAGGGAGAAAAAATGGGTGATATCAAATTTGACAGCATCTTTAAACCTAAGTGCGATCGTTTTTTTTATCGTATTAATTTCATCAAAAATATCTTCCAATCGTTTTTGAGCTCCTGATGAAAAAAGGCTAAAATTCACTCTGTGCAACCAAAAGGACTCCTCAAGCTGGTATTTTTGATAATATATCCCATATATTTTAAGATTTCTCAGGAAACCATTGACATTATCGAATGAAAATTTTTTGTAATACTGGTTCATGTCAAAGTGATCTTCATTCATTTGACATTCCAAATAAAGTTCCTTGATGGGTACAGCGCATTCTTCCGTATTGAACAAGGCTTTTCGAAAATCATTGAAAAATTCAACATGATTTTCAATAGTTTTTGACAACTGAAAAAACTGCCTCTCCAGCTGTATGGCATCTATAGATCTGTTCTGCTCTTTATAGCTGTCAAGGGTATCTATTTGCGTTTGGATTTTATTAAACAATGCTTTTTTGTCCGCTCTAAAATCATGGACCAAAGCCAGAAAATTTTCAAATCCGAGTTCGGCCAAACGCCGATAGACCACGTCCAGGGCGGCTCTTTTTTGGGACACTACCAACACATTCTTACCCCTGGATATATAATCCAAAGCCAAATTACAGATAAGCTGTGATTTACCTGTGCCAGGAGGACCCTCTACTACTACTGATTTTCCTAACCTAACTGCCTTAACTACCTGTTCCTGATAAGCATCAACTGGAAAACAATTGTATAACTGATCCTCCCTAATTGCCTTAAATCCCTCTTGATCAGGCGCAAACATTTTATTAAAAAGTTCTTCCAAGGAGACACCTTCCTCCTGATTTAACAATTGCTCATAATCCTGAATTAAAAAGCCTGTTTTTTGGGAAAAGAGACCCAAGGTGGCATAAGGTTTTAATCTCAGTTCTCCCAATTTAAAATTGTTTTCATCCAGGGATCTTTGGGATTCAGGGAAATGAGCTATTGTTTTTTCATAAAGGTTTGAAGTGAAATTGACCTGAAGCTCAGCTTTCACGAGGTCATAGAGTGCATTGAGAAATGCAGTGGCATCTTCTGGAAAATCTTCAAAAGGGTTTTCTATCTCACCATCTGAGTTTTTACCGTAAGCATGCTGATAGCCAAGTAAAAAGGTCTTATTCAAAATAGGGAGATCAGATTTCGATCTTTTGAGCTTCCAAACACTATTTTCCAATTCAATGGTCACCGGAAAAAAAATCAAAGGACACCGAATAACTTGTCCATTGACCAATTTGCCCTCCACAAATGGCCAGGCTACAAAGGTACTTTTTTCTCCCGTCTCGGATTCCGCTGTTTGGGCCAAAGACTGTATCCTGCTTATTTTTTTGGACAACTCATTGATGCTGCTGTTTCTTGGATCTACTTGAGGAATCAGGTCAATCTCTTTCTTTTTCCCTAATAATGCTTCGATGTAGCCAAAAGCATGATGGTGATTTAAAAAATCAAGATCTTTCAAGTCCAGGATCTGAGAAGGTACCAGCTTGGGAAGGTATAAGGATCTGTTTTTACTGGACAAATCCACTAACCTGTTGAGGTAAGCTTGAAAAATATCCTTTAACATGAATATTATTTGAATGGGGAATCTTTTTCTTTAGCCATATGGTTATAGACGATTCCATCCATAATTCCTGGAATCCACTTATTCAAAAATACCGCCAATTTTCCCTGACCAGTTAAGACAAGATCCCGCTTCTTCTTTAAAACCGCCTTCAAGATGGCGTTGGCCACTTCTTCAGCGGTCATCATTTCCCCCTCATCTCTTGGAGATTCTCCTTGTGATCCGCCATCTGCTGTCAGGGCATTGTTCCTAATATTTGAAGCGGTAAAACCAGGGCATGCTACCAAAACATGTACCCCTCTTTTCATCACTTCTGTACGCAAAGATTCAAAAAACCCATTCATGGCATACTTGCTCGCAGTGTAAGCAGTCCGGGCCGGGGTACCTCTGTAACCATTAATTGAAGAAATGCCTACAATGGAACCCTTTGACTTTAATATTTCCGGTAGGCAATATTTTGTTGCATAGACAGCCCCCCAAAAATTGATATTCATTACTTTGTGAAATACAGACAAATCCAATGCTTCAAACAGTGCCCTCATGCTGATGCCTGCATTATTGATAAGCACATCAATTTTACCAAACTTATCTATGGTGGCTTTCGCCATTTTCTCATTGTCTGACTCAGAAGCCGCATCAGCAAGGACACCAAAAACCTCTATCCCCAATCCTTTTAACCTTTCTTCTGTCTTTTGCAGTTTATCTGCATTTCTACCGGTTATTACTACTTTTGCTCCCTCTTGCCCAAAAACTAAGGCGCAGGCCTCTCCAATTCCTGAGGTAGCCCCTGTAATTATAACCACCTTGTCTTTTAATTTCATTCCTTTACATTTTAAAAGTTAAAGATAAAAATATGGATTGGATGAACAGCCATTCCTTTTTTAAATTTCAGATCCATATTTTTAATTAATTTTGCGGCCATGTCCAGAAAAATGAAAAACAAAGTACTTCCTACTATTAGGATAGAGCGAATTGCTGCAGAGGGAAAGTGTGTGGCCTACTATGAAGGTAAGGTTGTTTTTGTGTCAAAAGTAGCTCCCGGAGATCTGGTAGATGTCAGGATAACGAAAGGAAGGAGTTCATTTATGGAAGGGGAAGCCATCGCCTTCCACGAATATTCCAATGACAGGGTCAAGCCCTTTTGTTCTCATTTTGGAACTTGTGGAGGCTGTAAATGGCAACATATCAATTACGAGCTTCAAAAAACTTACAAAAGGCAACAGGTAATCGACCAATTTACCAGGATTGGTAAAGTCAACATACCTGAAGTGTTACCCATAATTGGATCTGAAAAAACCCAATACTACCGCAATAAGCTGGATTTTACTTTTTCCAATAACAGGTGGCTGACCAAAGAAGAAATCAATTCAGAAAAAACTTTCGAGAGGAATGCATTGGGTTTTCACATCCCTAAAATGTTTGACAAAATCGTTGATATTGACCACTGCTATTTACAAGGCAATGCTTCCAATGATATCCGAAACAGCTTAAGGACTTTTGCACTTCAAGAAGGCTTGACATTCTTTGATCTTAGGAATCAAGTAGGACTGCTAAGAAACCTGATTATCCGGAGCAGCAGTACCGGGGAAATTATGGTGATCGTTCAGTTTGGCGAAAATGACCCTGTGGCTATTCAAAAAGTGATGGAGTTTTTAAAAAGTGAATTTTCGTTCATTGATTCCTTACTTTATATCATCAATTTGAAAAAGAATGAGACTTTTCATGATCAGGAAGTCATCACTTACCATGGAAGGGACTTTATTGAGGAAGAAATGGAAGGACTAAGGTTCCGGGTTGGGCCAAAATCATTTTACCAGACCAATTCAACCCAGGCTTATGAGCTCTACAAGGTTGCAAGAGAATTTGCTTCATTAAATGGTGATGAAGTAGTATATGACCTTTATACTGGAACCGGAACCATTGCTAATTTTGTAGCAAAGGAGGCTAAACAAGTCATTGGCATTGAGTATGTTGAAGCAGCTATAGCAGATGCAAAAATCAACTCCGAAATCAATGGACTAAAAAATACCTTGTTCTATGCAGGAGATATGAAGGATATTCTAAATGAGGAATTTCTTTCTCAACACCCTATGCCTGATGTTGTTATCACCGATCCGCCCAGGGCTGGCATGCATGAGGATGTGGTGAAAATGCTATTACGGCTTGAAGCGCCTAAAATAGTATATGTGAGTTGTAATCCAGCTACCCAGGCTAGGGACATCGCTTTATTGTCAGAAAAATACCAAATTGATAAAATCCAACCTGTAGATATGTTTCCCCAAACCTATCATGTAGAAAATGTTGTCAAATTAACCCTCAAGTCATGATTTCAGATTTCAATGATCCAGAACTTTCAGGCAAATACCTAGGAACCATCACCAAAGATTTTGTACAGATTGCAGAAGTACTGAAAGAAGCTTCTTATCAGGTGAGGAGCAGGAAATTTTCAGAGTTCCCTATTTTCCCCATTTCTAAAGAAGAGCAGCCTATTGGTCAGTTATTTATGGGTAAAACTGAAAAGGGCTTAGACTGGAATTACTACATTACTTATTTGGATGAGTTTGTGCAAAGGAAATTAATTGCAGAGGAGCTATTGGAGGATTTTAAAAAAGCCTATAAGAATCCAGATGAATTCTGTTGTCTATTTGTAATGGACAAGGAGTTTACAAGTTTCGTGTATATTCCTTATCCTGAAGATTAAAAGGGGCCCCTCTAACAGCAGCAAGATCGACATCAAATCTGAAAAGAATATTCTCAAATAACGGATATATATGCTTATTAGCGCCTTAAAATCTCGTCAAATCCATTCCAAGATTTTTTTCCAATGCCTTCGACGGATAAAAAATCTTCTTTTGAGGATGCAAATATTCTTTCAAGTGTAGAAAATTTCTGAATCAATTTCATGGCCCTATCCTGCCCCAATCCGGGAAAAGAAGTCAATACCCTTAATTTTTTCAGATATATGGGATCAAAAGCATGTTTAGCGCCTAGTCTCTTTTTCCACACATTAGGTGCATAAACATCCGCTACTTGTTCAATTTGACGATAGCATTGGAGCAAAATATCTACAGTTTGAGAGATATCTGTTGACCTTAAAATTGGAACTTTGAACTTTAGAGAAATAGAGACAATAGCCCCTTTTAGTGCATTTGGTCTAACGCCAGACTTATCAAAGTCATTTTCACTGCCCTCGATGATTAAAACCGCGTTGATTTTGGATTTCAACATTCTGACTATCTGGTCAAAGAGCCTTCCTTGAATTAAGGACTGACAAAAATCAGCCACCGTCTTTCTTTCCACAAGTAATTGATTATCAAAAAGAATATCACCAACAGCAAGCCTTTTTTTGGAAAGGATAATATTCCCTCTTTTCCTAAACTCCAACAAAAGATCATTTGGCTCACGATCATCAACTGTGACTTCCAAAGGTAAAGTATGGTTTGAATCGAAAAAGTCAATCATAGAAAAAAGTTTATTTAAAATTAAAAAATTAATTTTAAAAAGACAATCCACTAATTAAAGTGGATTGTTAAAAATGTTTCCAACCTTGCGCTTTCAGCTGCACGACAGTCCCGCTCTTGGTCACCAAATGTTTACCATCTTCCGCCTTTGTCACATGGCCTATGAAATGGATATCTGGGTGTTTTTCTAATTTTTTAAAGTCTTTCTGATCAATTGTAAATAGCAATTCATAATCTTCTCCCCCATTTAGCACACAGGTAATTGGATCCAATCCAAGTTCCACAGCCGTATCATAGGTCTGTTTATCGATGGGCAGTTTATCTTCATAAATGGTCACCCCAACCTGGGAAGCTTTACAAATATGGAACAATTCAGAAGCAAGTCCATCAGAAATATCCATCATGCTGCTGGGTACAACCTCAAAATCCCTCAATTCATGAATGATATCCATTCTGGCTTCAGGTCTAAGTTGCCTCCCTGTAACAATTTGAAATTTATCAAGTTCTGGCTGCATATCGGGATTGGATAGGTATACTTGTTTTTCTCTTTCCAAGACCTGAAGTCCCACCAAAGCCCCACCCAAGTCTCCTGTAACGCAAACTATATCATGCTCTTTTGCTCCGGAACGGTAAGTCAGCTTTTCTTTTGGACTTTCTCCTATAGCAGTAACCGAAATTACCAATCCTGAGCGGGAGGCCGTTGTATCTCCTCCTACCACATCCACCCCGTAGTGTTCTGCTGCCGCATTTATCCCAGCATATAGTGCATCCACTGCCTCAACAGAAAATCTGTTAGAAAGGGCAATACTGACGGTTATTTGTTTGGGAATGGCATTCATGGCCGCCACATCAGATATATTGACAGCCACCGCTTTAAACCCAACATGAGTCAGTGGTGCATAGGCCAGATCAAAATGTACTCCTTCTAACAGTAAGTCAGTTGTCACCACCAACACACGGTCATTTTCAATATCAATCACTGCTGCATCGTCTCCTATGCCCTTGATCGTCGATTGGTGTTTGATTTTGATACTTTGATTCAAATGATCTATCAAACCGAATTCTCCTATCTCACCTATTTCTGTTCTCTTATCTGACATTTTAATGCATTTTTTTTATCCACAAAGATAAGGCGATTTCTTTATTGGACATGATTCAAATGAATAAGGTGTTATTGAAAACCAAAATGCTTGTTTTCAAAATCCGATTCTAAATTCCAATTTCTCTTAAAAATAAAAAAGCTAATACCGGGGGGTATTAGCTTCAAAAAGAAAAAAACTCAAACTAATCAACCATTATTTTTTGGCTATCATAATGATGTATAGTCTCTACTGTATTCTGAATATTTTGCTTGGAAGAGGCACCAAAAAGAATAGACTCCACATTTGGGAGTTTACTTACATACTCCAGCGCTTCTCTTGGAGGAATGGCCCCACCACCAAGTACCTGCATGGCAATTACCCTTGCCCTACCTTCTGAAAGTACTTGCTCGTAAAGGTCTTTACCTCCAGACATCCTAAAATTGACTTTATTAATAGAGGCACAGATAATTGGGTTTTTAATCCCGCCCTCTTCCAAGACCGGTAATAACTGTGGCAAATTCATCGTGATAAAACCAGCTTCAGCATTGTATTTTTTTTCAATGTGTTTGGCAAAAGCAATCAAAAAATCCTTCATACCCAACCCAAGTAATAAGTCAGTAATTACATTTTGGAGAAATATGACAGGAGTATCTATTCCTTTGAACATTTTCATCTCTGCGTCAATCAAAAGCTCCATTATAGAAATAAAGTCTTTCGAAATAACTGCCATCCCCCCTTTGAATAAAGAACCGAAAAAATTTCCGGGAACATACTCTTTTAATGTGCCCACAATGCCTAACTCAGTAACTGCATTGGCATATTTATGGGCGTATGGCATACAAGGATAGATTTTGAAACCCTCATACTTCTCAGGATTATCCCTGATAATATCACAGACATTTGCTATTCTATCATGCGTAGTACACATAAAAGTATTGATTCCTGCTGCACGGGCATCATCCAATACTTTCATAATAGCCGCATCATCTTTAAATTTGATGGCCTGGGCCCTGGATTTCTCATCCGAAATATGGTTAACAGCGAAAAACTGGTTATCGCCAAATAATATCCTTTCCATAATTATGAAGATTTTTTAATAATTGAAATTGATAAATCTGTTTTCCAAGCACTTTCAAAAGTATTGATCACATTAGGTACAATGCCTTGAACCGCTTTGATAAAGTAATCGATTTGAGCTGAATACTCCTCTCCTCGAAGGTAAAAGCTCACCTCCTCCGTTAAATCTGTCACATATTTGACATTCCAACCCTTACTGTAGCCATCAGGAAAATCTTTTGTTTTGAAATAAACCTTCAATTCATTGGCATCCGAAATGATTTTCCCTTTAGAACCAATGATGGTCACTGAGGTAGACATTTTCCGATAAGTCTCGTCACTCCAATTGACTGAAATGACTCCAGTTTCTCCCGTTTCAATGCCCACCAAAGCATAAACCGCATCGTCCACTTGTTTGGAATAAATGGATTTTAACATGGCTCCCTTGCAAGAGTCAATTGGAGACAAGATATCATTGATAAGATCTATCACGTGTGAGGCATAATCCATGAGACAACCACCACCCTCACTTGGATCAGACCTCCAAGTTTCGCTCTTCTTTTTAATTACCACAGGACCGTAAGCCTCACCTGTAAAATGTTGGACATCTCCGATGTATCCAGCATCGACTATTCTTTTAACTTCTTGAAATGTCCCAACAAATTTGTTGTGGTAGCCCACTTGATTTATCAATTCTTTTGATTTGGCAATATCAACAAGTTCTTTACTTTCCTGCGGATTAAGGCAAAATGGTTTTTCAGAAAAAACATGAACACCTCTCTCCAAAAGATCCTTCACCATCTTGTAGTGAAATTTAGTAGGAACTGCTACAAATACCGCATCAGGTTTGGTCTTATCGACCATTTTTAGATAATCGGTGAAATGGATTTGCAACAAAAAACTGGACAAAATATTAAGCTGCTATTTTTTGTTTTAAGTTTCCAAACTGTTCAGGAGTCATATACTTCAAATAAGAATGTTTCCTTTTTTTGTTGTACCAAATTTCTATA
>Ga0213835_100085_pt1 | contig 124715 bp, 98 predicted proteins | sample SWPATP01_FD_160576 | JGI IMG/M metagenome (GOLD analysis project Ga0213835, IMG submission 160576) | Coastal seawater microbial communities from Marineland, Florida, United States - SWPA TP0 #1 | ecosystem: Environmental > Aquatic > Marine > Coastal | place: USA: Florida | collected 2016-08-05 | reverse complement strand
TCTCCAGAAAATTTAGATGATCTGTTTTTTTAATTAGTTACTTGAAAAGAAAAATTAGTAAGGAGCACCAATTGATTTATATAATTGAAGATCAAAGGATTGTTGTAGTCATAATTTCAGCCTTTGGACACTATGAAACTTGATTTTTTAACTACCGCATTCTTCCCAAAGAAACCCTAAAATCATCCGGCCTTCCCTGCATATTAATGTTCAGAAAACGAACCCTGCGGTTGGTATCCCTAAACACAATGGCATCTTCCTGGTCAGGGTTAATTTCATTTCTCGACTTATTACCGAATAATCTCCTGAAACCTACCTGACTGACCAAGCTTAAAGGAACACGAATCTCATAATTCATGTCCAAGTCTAAACTTTGACGCCCGGCAATTTCTAAAAATCCAAGGCTGGAATTGATGTTCATCCTTGGGATATGCAATACGCCTTCCTTCAATTCAAAAGTATTGGTCAGGGTATCAAACCTGACCCTGTTTAAATTTCTATCTGAAAAGAAATCTGAAAGTGCTAAAAACGGAGCAAAATTATTTAAGCTGCCATCATAGACGGTTAATGCGATCTTTGCGTCAGATTGATCGATGATGGGGGTCAAATCAGGATACACTAGAAACCTTCCTTCGATGGTACCGGATATCTCCCCTTTTAGATTTTCATTGATCATGATATCCGTCCCTGCATTTTCTATCTTGAACAAGAGCTTGTCAATATTCAGCTTTTCAGCCCGCATTTGGGCATGTAAATAAATCTCCTCTGGATTGGATCCGTTGAGATAGCCCTTCATGCCCAAGCTTCCCTGAACAACCCTAAGCCCTAAGGTATCCAAATGTAGGAAGTGATTACTGGTCGTTCGGGCTTTGCCTTTTACATCTTCCAACCAATTATAATGGTAATTCAACTTCTTGATATCTGCTGTAAATTCCATGTCCCTGAAAGGGATTTTGAAAATATTAAAGGCCTCTGCATGGTTGGTATCTTCTTCAAATCCCTTAAAACCCAAGAGGGCATCCAAATCCAGGGCAGCAGCCCGAAAACGAAAGTAATCTTTCTTAGTTTGAAGACTATCGCTCAGGTTGAGCCCCAGGTCAAAAGCAAACTCCGACTGTCCCATTTTACCTCCAAAATCCTTGATGGACAGGTAATCCCTTTCCCAATTGACTGTGCCTCTAAATTGCTCCAATTTCAAAGGGTGTAACTGCGTTCTTCCAGTTAATTGATGGAGTATTAAATCTGCTCCCTGCAATCCTTCTCGGAAATAGAGATGAAGCTTCCCCTGTAAATCCAAAGAAGAAAAGACTTCCTTTGCCCAAGATTCCGGTAAGTAATTGACACCATTGTAAGTCAAGAGGTCATTGACTTTCAACTTGGAGGACTGTAAAGACCAATCTATACTGGAATTTCCTGCCAATTCTTCCTGAAACCATTTGGGGTAATTATATACGGTGGCATCTAAACTGAAATCAGACTGGTCTATTTTGCCAGAAAAATTCTTCACAGCAATTTCCTTTTCTCCTATGGTCAGCTCCGCCTTGAAAATTTCAAGTTTATGCGGGTAATGTTCCAACCTGGCCTGGAATTTCTCCAAGACCAAATTCCCTTTGGGCAGGTACTGAAAATCAAACAACTCCGCTGCTTTTGCATTAAGCACAAAACAGGTATTGAACTCATGTATTTTTTCTTTTTTCTCCTCCTTATTGAGCAGTTGGGCAAGGTTCATTTTCTTGGAATTGGCCTCCAAACTTACTTTTACCGGCTTATCGAAGCGATGGAAAATGGCTGGCAGATCACTGACCTCTGCCTTAAAACCAAAATCTGAATCACTTATCCTAAAATCCAAATTCCGCAAATTGAAGGCTCCATCCTGCATGACAGCATAGGCATTGACATTTGAAATGGGATAAGGAAAATCTGTCACTGTAAAATTGAGGTTTCTCAATACCAACTCAGTCTGTATGCTTTGCTTCAATTGGGCAAGGTCTGTGGCAGAGGCATCCAGGTCCACCAGTTCATCAAAATCCATGCTGAGCAAAACCTGTCCACTGATCCCTTCAAATTTTTCCAACTGAAAAAAATCCCCCACAAATTCCATATCCAGGTCAGCTTTCAATTTCACTTTGACATAGGGATCTTCAAAATTACGGATGGTCAAATCCCCCTGAAAAATCCCTTGTTCAGGTCGGGCATTAAAATTCTGAACCTGCAATTCAGAAGTCCTTAAGTTTCTTTCCGAACCATTGGTAAAAAACCCAAAAAACCTCAGCTCATCTACTTTTAAGTTATTGTCAGCCCTTTGGAAAAAGGCATTTTCACATCCAAACTCTACAGCTATGGCCGGCGTACTGCCCTCTGCCAAAAGACCTCTTACTGTTCCTTTGAAAAAAACTTCTCCTTCATTTTGATATTCATTGAGCGCTTCGGCCACACCTTTGGGCAAAAATGCCCCAAACATATTGAAATCCGGCTTCTGACCTTCTAACCTCAGGTCCATTTCCACCCCTTTTTCCAGGATGTCAACTTTTCCGTTGGCAGCAAATAAAGCCTCCTCCAGCCCGATCCTTGAAGGCATCAATTGCAACACTTGTTGTTGGGTATCAAAGTTTAGATCAAGGTCCAGATGGATATTTTTTTCTGAGAAAAATGTAGGCTTCCCATGACGCAGAAGATCAAAAATCAAATTTCCTTTTAAATCAAAGGCAAAATTGTCCTCCCTTTTTCGAACACTACTTTTCCAGTCATCAATCTCAACCCGATAAGACATGGTATCCGACTTGTCTTCAAAGGAGATGGTGAAATTAGAAACTTTCACTTTTGACAGTTCAAAACCAACCATTTCTCCTTCCTCTTCCCGTGTTCTGCTTTCTATCCCCTTTGCCAAGAGGATATTGATATCACCATTGGGATATTTGACCACATTTGCATGTCCGTCACTGATACGAATACTTTTTACTTTGTAGTTACCCCCAATAATGTCCCAAACATTAAAGCCCAGGTACAAATGCCCCGCCTCATAAAATGGCCTGGTATCTTTCTCCTTATTTTCAAAAAAAGCAACACCTATAAGATCTATGGAAATATAGGGGAATTCACTTAGGACAGATACCCTACTATTATCAACGGTCAACTTACCTACAAACTGACTGTTGGCTGCCATAATGGCCTTCTGAGTAATGGCTTCCTGCTTGAAAACAAGTATAGCAGCTGTGACACCGATCAAGACAATCGGAAGAAAAATGATGATGATAAGGGCCTTATTGATCCAGGATTTCATGGGGTTTGAAATTTCTAAAATCAAACGTGAAGCGCCCTAGGAATGGTTACATCTTTAAATAAAAAACCTTTGGGTACACCAGGGCATACCCAAAGGTTTTGAACAGAAAACTTTTTAAATTAAATCACTTAATGCGTCCTGGCGCAGCAAGTTCTTTAAGCATTGTAAGGCAAGCGATAAATTCGCTCTCCTGTCAATTTATATATGGCATTACATAGCGCAGGAATGTAGGGTGGTACTGGCGGCTCCCCTACTCCTGTTGGCTTTTCCATACTTTCTATCAGGTGAATATGGGTCTTTTTGGGTGCCTGAGGCATCCTGATGATTTGATAGCCATCGAAATTATTCTGCTGGACTTTGCCGTTTTTCAAGGTAATGGCTGAAGTCAGCACCAAACTGGTAGCAAACTGTGCCCCACCTTCAAACTGTGATCGGATACGGTCTGTATTGACACCGATACCACAATCTACCGCATAATGTACCTCTGGAATGATGAGTTGTCCATTATCTGCCTTAGTCACTTCAACAACGCATGCCACATAAGTCAAAAAGCTTTTATGCACTGCAAACCCCACATTTTTCCCATCAGCTACTGCCTGTTTCCAATTGGATGCTTGGGCGACTTTTTCTATGACTCCTCTTAACCTGCGTGTATTCCATGGGAACTTATCCAAGGGTTCGCCGTAATTGCCAAAGTCTCCTTTCAACTCCCCTTCGAACGTTAGGTTTTTATCCTCAGCCAACATACTCATTAGGAAATCAACAGGATCTACCCCTTTGGCCTCAGCCACCTCGTCCAACATACAGCTAATGGCAAAAGCGTGGTGGATATTGCTTACGGATCGTAACCAACCAATACGGGTATGAGCTTTAGATTCGTGTGTTTCAATCCGGATATTGGGCACTTCATAAGGAAAATCTATACAGCCCAAGCCTAATTCTCCATCAGAAGGATGGACTTCATCTGCATTCGCAGTTGCACCGATGGCAGGGAAAACGGTATGGTGATTCCAACCGCTCAAATTACCATTCCTGTCTAACACCGCCCTGATGCGTTGGGCACTTTGGGCATGATAGAAATCATGATGCAGGTCATCATCCCGGGTCCATTGAACCCTAACAGGAAGTTTGGCTGCTTTGGAAAGTAATGCCGCTTCCACGATAAAATCAGGCTTCGACTTCCTTCCAAAACCACCTCCTAGTAAAGTGATATTCATTTTGACATCTTGATAATCGATGTCCAACGCTTGGGCTACTGCCTGTCTGGCCCACTGCGGATGCTGGGTAGGGGCCCAGATTTCACAGGTACCATCTCCGTGAACATGCGCGATGGCTGCAGGTGGTTCCATGGTGGCATGCGCATAAAAAGGTGCCAGATAGGTTCTTTCAATGACCTGCCCACCCTGCTGCCTGGCTGCATTGAAATTCCCCCTTTCCCTCCTTATTTGACCATTTCTGCTGGTACTCGCCAACATCTCTTCTAACTGTTGTTCGGAGTCATAAGCTTGATTAGGCCCTAGGTCCCATTCAATTTCCAAAGCTTCTCTTCCTTTGATCGCTGTCCAGGTATTGTCAGCGATCACGGCCACTCCTTCCAAAGCCTTATCCAAACCCGGAGGAATACCTGCCCCTTCAATTTTCACTACCCTTGTCACTCCTGGAACAGCCAGTGCCTTTTGATCATTAAAGCTTCTTACCTTAGCACCGATCACCGGACTTCTCTTGACCACGGCAACTTGCATCCCAGGAAGGTCTATATCAGCTCCAAAAACAGCTTTCCCCGTAGCAATATCCAGGTTATCATAAATGGCAATATCTTTACCAATCAATTTATAAGATGAAAACTCTTTGAGTTGGATACTTTCCTGGTCCGGCATTTCAATTTCCTTAGCCAAGTCTACCAGATCCCCGAATTTTATTTTTTTGCCCCCTGAATGAACTACCTGCCCCATCTCTGTTCGGCATTCTGATGCATCTACATTCCATTTTTTTGCTGCAGCCGCCACCAACATATGTCTTGCTGTAGCACCGGCTTTACGCATGGGTTCATAAAACATCCGCACAGAATAGGAACCATCAGTATTTTGATCTCCGTATTTTTCCTCATCCCCTTCTGCCTGAACAATCTTCACTTTGCTCCAATCCGCTCCAAGTTCATCCGCCACAATCATGGGCAGGGAGGTCCGTATCCCAGTTCCCATTTCAGATCTGTGAGCAATGATGGTCACTTGGTTGTCAGAGTCTATGCTGAGATAAACATTGGGAGCAAAGGTGATGAGCTCTCCTTTAGGTCCACTGCATTGGAAATTAACGCCTAAAAGAAGGCCTCCAGTAGCCAAGGACCCCATTTTTAGAAAATCTCTACGGGAGGGGACAAATACTTTACTTTTATTTTCAGGCGCTTTGCTTTTCAGAAAAGGAAATTTTGGCAACATGGTTAGGTCTTTTGGGTGAAACATCAATAAGATTTGGATGCGGTAAGAATGGCTTCTTTGATCCGGTTATAAGTGCCGCAACGGCATAAATTCCCAGCCATAGCCGATTCAATTTCTTCTTCCGATGGATTAGGATTTCGTTTCAATAAGGCTGCTGCACTCATGATCTGCCCAGTCTGACAATAACCACATTGGGGCACCACATGCTCCACCCATGCCTTTTGGACGGGGTGTTTGCCTTCATTGGACAAACCCTCAATGGTGGTGATTTTTTGGTCTCCTACCTCAGAAACCGGATAGGCACAGGAGCGGATGGCCACATCATCCAACAAGACCGTACAACTGCCGCATAGCCCCTGACCACAGCCGTATTTGGCTCCTTTCAGGTCAAGGATATCACGCAAAACCCAAAGCAAAGGCATGTCTGGCTGAACTTCTACCGATTGCTTCTTCCCATTGATGATGAGGGTAAACTTTTCCATAATTGAATGCTGGTTTTTATCGAATGTAGGTGACAATGCTTTGAGCTACTTAATTTAATGTGATTTTTATCCCAAAGAAAACCATTCAACCTTTTTATTTTGGTAAATTGTTAAAATTATGACCCTTTCGAGAAAATATGATGTTAAAACAATTTTTCAAATGGCAGATCAAGGTTTTTGACTATCTCGAATCCCGTTGGGAAACAGGGCCGGTATCCAAATCCATTAGCAATATTGTGGTGGCCTTCTTTTTGGTAGGTCTTTTTTTGGGTTTATTGGCTTATCTGGAAATTTACCAAATCAGTACCGGTTACAGTGCTTTCTTTGCCATAGAGTTGGCATTCAACGTACTCTTGATTTTTGAAGTATTAGGCTTGATCTTTTTGATTCCTAAATCTGTTGCCGATGCGGTAGGAAAGCAGTTTGAAATCATTTCTCTGGTTTTACTCAGGGATGCTTTCAAGGAATTTGGTCATTACCTGGGAGAGGTCAACTGGCAAGTGGAATTTTTACTGGAATTGCTACCGATTATATCCGACGCCTTTGGTGCTATTTTGATTTTCCTGATTACTGGATTGTTTTACCGGGCCCAAAAACACTTCCGGATCACGGGAAGTCATGAGGAGCAGCAAGGGTTTATAGGCATCAAAAAACTCTTGTCAATTTACCTGACCCTTTCATTTGTTGGGCTAGGGGTTTATGATATTGTTTCTGCCTATCAGAACCACCAATTTATTTACAGCATCAAATTGTTTTACACCCTGTTGATATTTACGGATGTATTCATCCTGCTATTTTCCCTTCGCTATACTACGAAATATTACAACCTTTTCCGGTATTCCTCTTTTGCCCTGGCCACCATATTTCTGAGGCTGACCTTATCTGCCCCAGCTTATTACAATGTTTTATTGGCTGTGATTGCCGGACTGATGGTTCTTGGGGTGACTTATATTTACAATAAGCTTTTATCCAAGGTAGATGAATTCAAAAAACCCAGGGATCCAAAAAAATAAGTGGCTGATTTTGAATTCAAATAGGCTTTTTAGCTGCGAAAAGTCATTTTTTTTGAGGTGCATATTTGGAAAAAATACATCAACCTGCTAAGTTTGCATCACGTTAGACGAAAGCGTCTTACAAAACAATAAAATTCCTCCTTAGCTCAGCTGGTTAGAGCACATGACTGTTAATCATGGGGTCCTTGGTTCGAGCCCAAGAGGGGGAGCAAAAGCGGTCATCTGACCGCTTTTTTTGTTTTATACCTCTCTTAATTATTAGACTTTTCGTATCGCATTCAAATATAATCGTATTAAATCGTATCATTATGTAACAGAGATTTCAGATCATAATCGTATATTTACGTATCAAATCGCATCAAAATGGATAACGAAGTATATAATTTTAAACTGAATATTAATTGGATGCTGATTAACTTAATCAGTGAAATAGACCGCTTTGATGCTAATTGGACAGCAATTGAACGAAAAGAAGGACAAAGCCTTAAAGAGTTGAAAAGTATTGCTACAGTGCGAAGCGTTGGAGCTTCAAACCGGATTGAAGGAAACAAAATGAGCGATGAAGAGGTAGACGTTTTACTTCAAAAAATTGACATAACAAAACTTACCGACAGAGATTCCCAGGAAGTAGTTGGTTATTTTGAAGTCTTGGATTTGATTTCGGAATCTTACGAAAACATCGATCTTACCGAAAGCCACATCAAAAGCTTACACAATGGCTTGATGAAATATAGTGCTAAAGACCAATGGCACAAAGGAAATTATAAGAAACATAGCAATGCGGTGGAAGCTTCATTTCCTGACGGTTCAAGGCAAATCATTTTTCAAACAACCGCACCTGGGTTTGCTACCGATGATGCCATTAGGGAGTTGCTCAATTGGTATAATTCAGAAACGGAAATACATCCCTTAATCAGAATAGCAGCTTTTGTTTATGATTTTTTGAGTGTTCATCCTTTCCAAGATGGAAATGGAAGGTTAAGTCGTTTAATTTCAACGCTACTATTACTTAAAAACGGATATAAATGGATTCAATACGTGAGTTTTGAACACGAAATTGAAAACCGGAAAGACGAATACTATCAGGTACTAAGAAGTTGTCAGGCACAACGCCCTAAAGAAAATATTACCGTTTGGATGCAGTTTTTTTTGAGTTGCTTGTCAAATATTCAATCTCAACTTTTGATGAAATTGAATAAAAGCGGTATGGAAACGCAACTTTCACCCAAGGGAAAATTAATCTATACGATTATCCAAAATCGCCCAAACATCAAGTCAGGAGAAATTTCTGAAAAATTGGGGATACCATCACCTACCGTAAAACGTATGCTTTCTGAGTTAATCAACAAAGGATTGATAGAAAAACAAGGTAAGGGCCGAAGTGTGAGTTACACGATAAAATAGATAAAAGTTAAAAGTATCAGGGTAAAAACACTTTAGTCCCAACTGCAGCTTCTGTCAATAGGGGGAGCAAAAGCCTTGCAGAAATGCAGGGCTTTTTTGTTTAAGGCAACTCTAGAAACCATTTATTTTTTTCAATACAATAGTTGACTAACTTAGTCTATTATTGAGCTGTAATAGCGATGAACAAACAACTACTAATTCTAGGAAATGATTTACTTTCAGAGTATTTGGAAAAAGTACCGAAAGATTTAAATCATGCTTTTGAAGCATTGAAAGATGCCGAAATATCAACAGATAGCTTTAGTTTTTACACCTCTGTATCCTCAGTATATAGCAGCAAAATAGAGGGCGAAGCCATCGAATTGGACAGCTACATCAAGCACAAAAAATTCGGGATAGAATTTTCACCAGATTACACCAGAAAAATAGATGACCTTTACGATGCCTACAGCTTTGCAAAGGTCAATGAGCTCAATAAGGAAACCATTGCCCAAGCCCATTCATTGCTCAGCAAAAATATCCTTACTAAAAACAGGCAGGGAAAGTACCGCACACAAAACATGTATGTCTCCACTCCTGATGGCCGTATTGAATATGTAGCGGCCTCACCATTTGAATTAGAGGCAGAAATGGAAAATTTTTATACTGATTTGACGCTACTACTCAAAACAGAAATGTCTATTGAAGAAGCTTTTTTTTATGCCTCCATAATTCATTTGGTTTTTGTCAAAATACATCCTTGGAATGATGGAAACGGCAGAAGTGCCCGATTACTTGAAAAATGGTTTTTAGCAGAAAAATTGGGTGAAAAAGCTTGGTTTGTACAAAGTGAAAAAATGTATTACGACCAACACCAAACCTATTACTCAAACATCAGACTTTTAGGCTTAGAATACCCTACCTTGGATTACACGAAAGCGCTTCCTTTTTTACTGATGCTTCCATCTTCTGTTTTAAAGGAATAGAAAAAACCTAAATGATTTCCTTGAAAACTTCCATCAAGGTCAAATATACCCTACTCCGGTTGCAACTATCGTTGATAGGGGGAGCCAGTTTAAAAAAGAGGTCAGAAACGACCTCTTTTTTGTTTTTATGTTTCTCTCCTTTAAAAAGAGAAAGTTTTTTACGGTTGCAAGTTTTTAAAAACGTGAAATTTTTGCTAACGAATCAACCTTGACCACGCTTATACGAAATAGTTGGTGGTACATCATATGGGTCAATCTCTACGATTTTTCCATTTCTAACGACAACCAATGGACTATTCTTCGCTTTTTTGAATTCCACTAGCTTGCGATAAGCTTCCTCTAGTCCATTGACTATTTTGTCTCTTTCCTCTTTTAATTGGTCTTTAGTCTCCATAATATTCTTTTCAGCATATATCTTCCCGCTTCAATACCAGCTTTCTCTGGTTGGAAAGGAGAGATTCCTTTTGCAATTTCATCTGCATTCACAAACTCTTTACAGTCCAGGATTTCAGGCAAAATGGTATAGGAAGCAGTAGTTTTACCTGCTCCATTACAACCTGCTATGATGTAAAGTTTCTTCATTCAATACAAATATACACTTTACTATCTAATCATCATTTTACCCAATCCATGAAGATAATATTGGTGCGATTACTTCTTACAATCTTGCTGAGTGAAAGTATTACTTAGTCAACTCCTTCATTACCTCTTTTAAAACCAAAAACACCCTTCCCCGGTTGCTACTATCGTTGATAGGGGGAGCAAAAGCGGTCAGATAACCCTTTTTTTCTTTTTATTCCCCGAAGTTTCATTTAACCCAGATTAACTACATCAAAAAGCCACCCTCAAAGACAAATTCACGAATAAATTCTCCTGAAAGGTAGGATTGGCATACGCTCCCCAACGGTAATACGCTCCAATCCCTATCCCCTGAAATCCAAATCCTGAGCGGTATTTGATCAGGTTTTGGAGCTCTATCCCAGACTCCCAATAGCCTTGTTCCATGGTCTGAAAAGGAAATACTTCTTCTCCAAAAGAATGATTCACGGATCCTATCGCAAAACCCTGCACCAAATTGAGTTGAGGGGCAATAGACATTGTATTTAAATCATGCTGAAACAATGGTCCCGTTAGATAGGAATAATTCGCATAAATAGCCCTATCGGAAAAGAACTCATAAATCCGCATAGTTTGGAAATATGCCGGTAGACTAATTGAAAACGATCGCTCCTGCGGTTGAATACCAAAACCTGTATTGAAATAGGAAATCGGCACATCTGCTCCCCAAACACTCATACCCTCCACATTCAACTGATGGGTAGAAACACCCTTCCTCCATTGGTGCTGTGTTTTAAAGGCCAATCTCCAAAAATCAGCTGTTCCGTTTAATACATCAGGAATAGCACGCGAAGCATGGAAATTGAAAACCGGATAGCCAATCGGGCCAGGAATGATTTGCCTGCCTACCTTGGATGTTTGTTCCTTGGCCACATAACGAAGATTCAAGCCAACTTCTGTGGCTTGAAAAGAATGAAACATACGCTCAAGTTCCGGCATCTCCAAATTGGATGTCCAAAGAGGTGTTCGGCTTTCACTACTTGCTGTCAATCCCAACCTCCAGCGGTGAAATGGCAATTGCGAAAACTCAATGCTATACTTTTCAACAGCATCCATCTTTTGAGCCAAAAAAGCCCTGAACAGATCACTGGACGTTGCAAAAGTTCGGGTACGGACAAAAGGATTGATTCCTATTTCGGCTATATCCTGACTATAAGAAAACCGAATGCGGGATTCAAGCGGATCATGGAAGAGGATACTTGTTCCCAATCCATATTTCCAAGCTTGATCACGGAATCCATATCTGAAATATCCATCCAATTCAAAATGTCTAGAAAACTCTTGATTCGTAGCAAGCCCCATCCCCAAGGCCAATCCTTCATACTGATTGATACGAAATAAATGGGCACTCAATACATCTACTTTTCCTAGGCTTACTCTTCCTGTCAACAGTTGTGAAAAAACACGCACTACATTTCGGGCTCTTCGGAGGTTTTTCGCATCCATTTCCTCAAATCTTGAAAAAGCCCGTAGTTCTGCAACTGTCAGTGAATCTCTTCGGAATTGCGCCATAGGATATCGCTCATTTTGAATATCATAAATCAACCCAACTCTGGAGATTTCTTTCATAGGAATTGCTTCATTCAACCGAACATCAGATATAAAATTCTGGCTCACCAACTTCATGGGACTGCCATTAATATCAAAATTCTTGAACAGATAGATACTGTTAATTTGCTCAGGAAACCAATGTTGCCCATCCCAACGGTTTTTCTGTTGCAACTCGAATTGCAGATTGCTTTGATTATTATTGGTACTAAACACGATGTTTTCAAGGGCATAGTGATGTTTGGAAATCGTCATAAATCCTCTCCCTAACAAATAACCTTTGGTCTCTTGAGGTTGAAAGCTGATGACATAAGAGGTTGTTCCATTGGATTGAATGCTATCTTCCAAAAAATAATCGTATTTTCTAAAGCCATCACTTGTCAAGGGATGGAGATAGGGCATTTCCAGGACTGTGAGATAGTCCTCATAAAATGAAAACGGTTGGATCGTACTCGATACCAGCGCAGTCATTAAGCTCTCAAGACCGGATATCTGAGATGCTTTGACCTTCTCATGCCTTCGGCCTGGTTTTCTATACGTAACTTCGGATAAACTCTCGGATACCAACAAATGTCCTCCATCAAACAAGGTGTCAAAACGCGTTCGTCGAATACCATCCTCACTTATCCCATCTACTGTAAAAATCATCTTATCGTAAGACTCATACCGATAGCTTTTCAGATTAGAAGGATCATTAATCTTTTTGTTAGCAATCGCCTTTCTCAATAGTGGAAAAGCAGGATTTTCACCGGCTAAAAAGAGAAATTCCTTGAGTTCAACCTGCTTGGATTCCATAAAAATCCGACCATCCGATCTGAGTTGGTTCTTGGCCAATTTCAACTTCACATAACCGACATGAGAGATCACTAAGGTATCAGCACTCGACTCCCATTTCAATTGAAATTCTCCCAAAATATCTGAGACCACCCCTTGAGATTCATGTCCACTCCAATAGACATGGGCAAAAGGGATAGGTTCATCGGTTTTGTCATGGAGTACTTTGCCTCTGAGCATAGAGCCTTCCTGGGCCATGGACTCCACAGAAAAAGTCGAACATAGAAAAAATATCAAATAAAAACCCAACAACAGCCTTATACGCATAAAATCCTTGCAATTTAAAATAAGCCTACCACTCAAAGGTGGTAGGCCATTTACATTAATTTAGTCCAAGAGACTTACTTTTTTCACATTATCTCCAGGCACCCTATCAATCAAATAATTGTACGGATCTATCCCCACAAAATGGGGTTTTTCCTTGGTTCTGAATTTAAATGTATTCCCTTCTTGCGTGACCTTTAATCGCTCATAAACTAAAGGGTCACCTAAAAGGTTTTTGTTTTCAGTAAATCCAAAAACCCCGACATCAATAAAATCTGCAATAGGTATAGCTGTTTCCTTCCCTAAAGAGTCTGATCTGAATTTCTTGGACTCAGTGGTAAATTCAACAATGTACTCCTCTCCTTCCTGCGTATAATTCGCATCCAATACCCGGTTAGAAAATAAGGTAATATTGAGGAATAAATCGTCAATCACATACTGTAAACTATCAGGCGTGTTTGCTCTAAAAACCCTTACCGCATCCATGGAAGTAGGATAAGGTGGCTTCTGATGCTTAAATTCCTCAATAAGCTGCCGAAGTGCTGCATTTACCTGAGCTTCACCAATCATTTCTTTGAGGTAATACATGGCTACGGAACCTTTTTCGTAGTGAATATATCCTTGCTGCTCGGTTTCCACGAGTGGTCTTTCCGCCAGAAATTCACTTCCTCTTCCTCTCAGGTAACCGTCCATTTCGTATCTGAGGAATTTTCGCATTTTATCCCTACCATATTCCTTTTCCATGACCATCAGCGCCGAATACTGTGTAATGGCTTCCATCAACAATTCGGCACCTCTCATATTGGCAGCGATGACCTGATGGGCCCAATACTGATGGGCAGTCTCATGGGCAGTGACGTAAAATACCAAGTCGATATCATCCTCGGTAACTTTGCGAAGGTCTGTAATAAAACCGATACGCTCACTGTAAGGCATGGTTCCCGGAAATGACTGCGCAAAACCAGCATATCGCGGGAATTCCACAATCCTCAGCTGACTGTGATCATATGGACCAAAATGAGCAGTATAGTAATCCAGAGACTGGGACATGGCGCTGATAAAATTCGGGATATTATATTCGTGGCCTGGCACATAGTACACTTCTATAGCCACATCGTTCCATCGCTCTCTCTCCACTTGATACGCAGCAGAAAGGAATGAAGTAAAATGCACTGAGGGCGCCTCTTGTGCGTATTGGAAGTATTTTCTTCCATTTTCTTCCCATTCCCGCACTAATTTACCCGGACTCACTGCAATCTGATTGGAAGAGGTCCCTATGACTGACTTCACCATGATCCAATCACTGTCCTTTCCTATGTAATGAAAATTTCGTGCCTCTAGGTTGTTTTCATCCAAAACCGGCATGCGTTTCTTCTCTGGAAGTCCTCTTTTCCGTCTTTTGTTGCGATCAGATAATTCATTACTTGCCTGATAGCCAAAGCTAGGAACCATTTCATAGGAGTAAAAAAAGCTACCATTTTTTAAAATACTGGTATTGGTAACCCTATTCTCAAATCCCTGGGTACGCTTTTCTCCCGAAACCTTCATGGTAAGTTGCTCCCCAGGCTGTAAAGGCCGGGCCAACTCATAAATCCGGTAGCCCAATTGATCATCATCCAGTTGAATACTCGCTCCTTCAATGCTGATTTCAAGTTTATCTTTCGAATCAGTCATCGTAAAATGAAGTTCACTGATCGGTCCATCTGTCCTGTTTTCCATCACGCCCACAACCTCAAAAGTCAGATCCCTATCCTCCGGATATAGCTCAATACGATAATCCATGCTAACCCACTTGGGCTGAGGAATATTCTCGTGTACCTTATATGTTTCCTCATAAGCTACCCGAATATCTTCCCATTCCTTGCTTGTTTTGTAGGTATTCAGTACTTGGGTATTGTAGTACACATGTGCACCTATGGCCAGGAAAGCAGCAATCAGAACGAAAAAGACAGCCTTCGAACCTGCAAATCGCTCCTGTGCATCTTTCCACCTGCCTGCCAGGGCAGTAGTCTTCCCTCGCATAAAAAACAAATAGGCTACATACACCAGTAACAATGCAAAAGCACCCCAATAAGCTTGAAACCAAGCAGTAGCCGTGGCCCATGGACCAAAGCCGTTGACATCCGAATATGAACCCCTAGAAACAGCACCGTAACTGACCATCAAGGATTCTATTTTAAGCAGTTCTAGTACATAGTCGGAGGCAATAATAAATACCACAAAAACAAAATAGGCTATGTAACGATTGTTGATCAGGTAATGGAAGAATACAGCCAATACCGTCAGGTAAGTAAAAAACAAGAAGTCATTGACCAATAAAGAACGGGCATAAACGCCCAATTCGAAATTGAAATACCCATAAAAACTCTGGGCAATAACACCAATGACAATGGTCGTCATCAGAATCAGTTGGATACTGATCAATAAAGCAAGTATCTTAGATGAAAGAAACAAACCTGTCGCAGCCGGCGTAGCATCCTTGATCTCATCCAAATGGGCATCTCTATCCCTCCAGACCAATACACCGGAATAGAAAATGATGATACCAATTAAGAACAAATAAAATGCTCCTGAAATGCTGTCAATCACATCATAGGTCAGTGGATAATTACTACTGCCATATCTGCCCGTAAAAAAGGTGAGCCCCGTAATGAGATTGATAATACCAATAATCAGGATAATAAGAAATGTTTGGTTCTTAACAATGGCCTTCAACTCAAACCATACAAGTCTTCCAAATACAGCGAAAGAAAATTTATTCCCGCTATCGATGGTCACAGCAGGCCTCTCCAATACAGCTGAGGTCTCTGATAAATCTTTGGTTGCCTTTTTTTCTTTCTTGACCTTTTCATTCTTTTGCTGAAAGGAAAAGCGGGTGTACAATACTAACAGGAATGCAACTGCTACACCAACCCACACCAGCCTATTGATCAATAAGTCCCCTTTCAGGAACACAGCCGTGGTATTCAATTCCTCTACCGTAGCATATTTATTGGCCAGTCCAACCGGATAAAAGCCAAATGGATCCAGTAAATTAGCTAACCATTCCTTTTCTATATCTGCAATGAAATTACCCGCAATGGCATAGAGCACCAGTAAACCCATGGCTCCGATATAGGAGACCATGTTATTGCGAAACGTTACCGCAAGCGCAAAAGTCAGGACACCAATGATAAAGGTATTGGGAATCCCGAAACTGAGAAATCCCTGAATATGCCCCTCCCAATAAACAGGCCCAAACCTATTAGGATCAGCCCAGGGCATTAACGGGCCGACCAAAGCCCCTACAGAAATCCCCAACAAAGGGATCAGGGCAATCAAATACGCTCCTAAAAACTTACCAAAGAAATAGGATGAACGCTTGATAGGATAAGAAAAAAGGATTCCTGAAAAACCCGATTCAAAATCCCTATTGGCGGTAGCATTCATAAAGGCGGTAGTCATCAACAAAGCAATCAAGGACATGATCCCATAGTATTGTTGTATTACAGACGGGGCATTTTTCTTGACACTGGTACTTGCGCCTCCAATCTGAATATCATCACTGCTGACCGCACCAAATACCAATAGTCCGATTACCAGGAAAAAAATCCACAACATGGGACTCTTGATCCAGGTTTTTAGTTCTTTTTTTAAGAATACAAACATGATATAGGGGTTTAGACCAGTTGATTGATTTTAGCAAAGAATACATCTTCCAAGTTTGCCTCCGCTTTGACAAAGTCATTGGCCGGCTCTTCTTCAGCAAACACATGAATCAATGGTTTTCCTCCCACCAATTTATCTGAGATTACCGCGTAGTTTTCTCTGTATTGCGGAAGCATTCCTTTTTCTATACTTTTTTCATATACCTTTCCCTCAATCAACTCCAAGGCTTGATCCACCCCACCATGATAGAGGACCTCTCCTTTATTCATGATTGCCATTTGTGTACAGAGTTCGCGTACATCCTGCACAATATGAGTGGAAAGTATCAAGATGGCTTCCTCTCCTATTTCACTTAGCAGGTTGTAAAATCTATTGCGCTCTCCAGGATCCAAACCTGCGGTAGGCTCATCCACAATAATCAATTTGGGATTCCCTATCAAACACTGGGCAATCCCAAAACGCTGCCGCATACCTCCTGAGAATGATTTCACAGCTTTTTTTCTGTGTTCAAAAAGATTCACCTTTTGAAGGAGGTAGTTTACCAACGCTTTTCTTTCGCCGGTATTTTTCACCCCTTTCAAAAGTGCCAAATGGTCCAATAACTCCACTGCGGAGCTTCGTGGATACACCCCGAATTCCTGTGGCAAATATCCCAATACTTGCCGAACTTTATCTTTCTCGTTTAAAACATCAATATCACCTAAGCGAACATTCCCGCTGTCTGCATCTTGCAGGGTAGCTAGTGTACGCATGAGAGAGGATTTCCCTGCACCATTAGGCCCTAGGAGTCCAAACATTCCCTTGCCTATGGTCAGGCTAACATCCTTCAGGGCATGTACCCCGTTGCCGTATTGTTTGTTGAGGTTGTTGATTGCTAGATTCATTAGATATATAAAGGTTTAGTATGTGATTAAAATGATTGATAGCGTATGAAGTATTATTATTTCTGAGTTCACTTTTGAAAATACAAACTAAAGATATGCCAGTAGTGAGAATAAGTACTTAAGTGCTCTAACATAGCTTTTTGCAAAAAATACTGTCCGATAATGGGCATTTTTCCGTACACTATTTCACACTATCCGATCAACTTGCGCTACAATATTCTCCGTCTGCTCAATAAAATCCCCAAATGCCTTCCTATGCATCCATTTCATAAGGAAGTAAATCATCGGCATGGTCAACAAAGCCAAACCCATTCCTTTGAGTAAAAAAGACACATCCATGATCAGTTCATCAGCACTAACCCCATCTCCACTCCCCCCAACCAGTAAACCTGCCAAATACGCCAAATGAAGAAATTCTTTTTCCCCCATAAGGTTAGCTTTACAAAGCAACCGCCTCTACGGAATATCCCTTTTGTTGTAACAAAGCTATCACGCCTAATTCACCTGGCAGATGACCCGCACCAACTGCCACAAAAGAAGCTCCTTGCTTAAACAATTCCTCTAAGGTTGGTATCCATGTCCTATTTCGGTTGTCTAGAATCTCTGCTTGATATTTATTCATCAAATCACTTGTTTTCATAAAGCCATATAAACGCTCAAGATCTCCTGATCCATAAATCTCCATCATTTGGTCTAACTCTTTCTTTCCTGTTTCATCTTTCAATGATCGGATGATTTCTTGAATTTGAAAATCTAAGGGAATATTATCAAAGATTCCCACCTGAAAGGCAGCTGTCTCTAAATCAATCACAGGCATTTCTTTTTCAGTTGCAAAACCTGCTAAATAAGTTTCCAGACTAAAAGGCACCTCGCATTCCAAGAAACCCATCGTTACCATAGAAGTCAGGGTAAATGGTTTTAATATGCCCATTTGAGCTAATCCTGCCCCAAACTTGCCGGAGAGATAGGTATCCAATAAATTATAATCCTCTTCCGGTAGATTTGTATAGATATTTTCAAATCCAGAATTTACGGCTAATTGCTGCATCTCTTGTATAATTGCAGGGTTGGCAGGATTCAACTCCATTACCAAATGCTTGCTTTGGGACAGCGCCTCCTGGAAACCGCTCTTTTCCACAATACTTTGATCACATAAGATATGCATGGTGCCAAATAGGTAAGAAGGTGACTCTAGCCCATTCCCACTCACCTTCCATTATAAGGTGCTTTCTTGGGCTTGAACATTGAAAATAAAGAAAATGCTCGCGATGATGAATACATACTTTTTCATAGAGGTTTTTATTGTTTTGAAATATTAGTGTCAGTAGATAGGCAAATATTACATGAGTTTATTCATTGGTACGCGTTTTTTTGATGAAGAAGAAAGAAACTTTGTTTAGGGTATCATCATAGGTCACCATATGTTTGCTTTTATGGATATGAAAAAAATTAACTATGCCAAAATCCCCCGAGCACATCGCACTGTGCAATAACAATGTGCTAAGGATTGTGAGTTGCCAATAATGATCTACAAAGAATAACAGTAGAATCAAAAAGCAGCTTATTAGCGTAAATGGCATCAAGGCTACCATGGTAAACTCTTTTCGATTAGCCACAAAATTGTTTGCCAATGCCATAAAAGAGAACTTCTTGAGATTATAATCTAAAGATGTTTCTTTAGCTCCCAGCCATTTATACGCCATGACATGAATAAATTCGTGTATAGGAATCAGTATCAAACAAACTGTAAAACCAAAACTATAGTAGAATATCAAATCACCTATTGCTATATCATGCTTAGTAATAGCAATCCATGCATACACAACTACCAAAACTAAAAGACCAAGATTCACACCGTAAAAGAAAATAGAAATCAAGGACCATTTGTGAAGGCTCTTTCTTACAAACGGAATCAATTCGTCGTGCTCCAATTTCTCATAAAGGAAATAACCTGCTTTTGTTAAATCCTCGGGTTTTATTTGCATTGCCTCTGAAAACTTTTGAACCATTTACTAAACTGGAAACAAAATTAAAGGCCTACATAAAGGCAAAATTGGACTTTTGCGACAAGCTATTTGACTTCCCAAATTATTTTATCACCCTCTAATTTACTGATGCGCTTAAAAAATGCTTTTGGGCTTTTTCCTGTTAGTTTCTTATACTCTCTTATAAAATATGATTGATCATAATAATTGCTTTCCAAAGCTATTTCAGTAAGTTTTTTGATTTCTCCTTGGAAACCATCTTGAGAAAGAGAGTGTCGAAATTTAAAAATCCTTTTGTATTCTGAAGGGGTACAGGTGAGTAGTCTTTTAAAGTTCCTTTGTAAAGACTTCATAGTCAGACCACACAAATCTGCAACCTCTTGTACCGTATAATCTTTTTCAAAATCTTCTAAAAGAAGCATGGCTTTCTGTACAATAAAATCATCTATTGTTGAAAAATTTTCCAAAAGAAAAGATTCTAAAAGCTCAATCCTTTTGAATAGATCAGCCTCTAGAAACAATTTTTCTGCAAGAGTGTGCCAATGATGCAGTGGAAGTGTCTGTGAAAAATCAGACGCATATTCAATTAAATCATCTTGCAGAAAATGATTCACTCCAAGTGGTTTGAAGATGATTGCTATTTCATCGAAATCTCCTTGATAATTCACAAAAAATGGCTGCGTATATTTGCCCGTGATTTCAACAGAAACTTCATTTTTTAAATCTTCCTTTGAAGAAATTTGAAGGCAAAGGTCCTTCCTTTGTATCTCTACCCCCCTAAATAATGATATGCATGTATTAACATGGGGAAACGCCACATAACTCAACACATCTCGCTCTTCATTGACAAAGATATAGTAGTACGCTATGTATTTGCGCAAAGACTTTGATAATGGCGCTATTGTTTTGATCATATGAACTTGATTTTTATGATCGGGTACACACTATTTTATCTCAACCCTTTTACAATGAGAACAATTTTAAAGTAATAGTGTGTCCTGGTTTCCTTAGACAATATATGATTTCTTGTGGATTGTTTGATGATAATCTTACATCTGAATAGACTTCTCTTCAAAAAACTCCTAAATCTTCTTAATAAACTCACCAACCATCCCCAATCCATTTTATATTTCAAAAGATCAATATGTTTTCTTACTGGACATCTCGGATTCACAAAATATTGGAGATCTTAGAAGAAAAAATATTGCTGTTGCAGAGATGTCGCCCAAATGTCATATTTTTAAAAAACAGGTATTAATACATCAAATACTAAACCCTATAAAACTCCTCCCAACCTTTCCTAGGCGGCATACCTGCTAAAACCTGATTGGCCAATGGATTATTGACTATCTGTCTGGTTTCGCGGTCAAATTCCAGTTTAACACCCATCTGTTGGGCCATCACTCCCAGGCAAAAAACCTGACTCAGTGGTCCGGCTATTTCAAATGGAGACCTTGTCTTCTCCTCTCCTTTGCAGGCTTTAAGGAAATTGGCATAGTGGTTAGATGGACTCTGCGGCACTTCAGGAAGTTTGGACTCCCACTCCTTGGCTTTGTCCTCAGGAATAATGGACAAAGTACTTCCATGGGAGCCCCCTTTGAAAGTAAGTTCCTTGCTGTAAATGATTTTTCCCGGATTTAGTCGGGCAGGCTGAAGTTGTCCTGTGCTTGGAGGTGGGATGTTGGGATCCAACTCGGATACACCATATCCGTCAGGCACTGCAGGAATATTGTCCAAACCATCATACCAAGTGATGGTCAGAGGAGGCATTTCTCCACGGGCTGGAAACTTAAACTCCAAGGTAGTGGACATGGGGAAAAAGAAAGGATTATGTCCGGTTAATTTCACCGGATTGATTTCGTAGGGCAGTCCCAAGTCCAAAAACTCGTGGGCTGTATCTATGATATGTGCTCCCCAGTCGCCCAAGGCACCCATGCCGTAGTCGTACCAACAGCGCCATTGGCCATTGTGAAAGTCTTTGTGGAATCCTCGGGGCTGGGCCTGACTCAGCCAAAGGTCCCAATCTAAAGTTGAAGGAACCGGTTCAGCCTCTGGAAATCGGGTAATATTGGGATCCCATCCATGCCAGCGGCGGCGGCTATTCATGTGAGCTGTAATGGCCGTGACGTCTTTGATGATTCCCGCTTCTTTCCAGGTTTTGAACTGAAAATAATTGGCCTCTGAATGCCCTTGGTTGCCCATTTGCGTGGCCACCTTTGGATTTTTCTTCGCTGCTGCCACCATTAAATCCACCTCTTGGAAAGTACGGGCCATAGGTTTCTCTACGTACACATGCTTCCCTTCTGCCAAGGCCATCATGGTCGCTGGGAAATGGGAGAAGTCAGGAGTGCCAACACTTACTGCATCAAATTCTCCACCTATTTCATCAAACATCTTGCGAAAATCATGATACCTCTTGGCTTGGGGAAACATATTCATGATTTCCAATGTCTGATCGGCGCCCATATCTACATCACAAAGGGCAACGACATTACATAGGCCTGTATCATTTAAGGCTTTGATGATTTCATTTCCCCTGTTGCCAATACCTACGCAGGCAAGATTGACTTTGTCAGAGGGCGCTATATAGCCCATGGATTTACCAAAGACAGAAGTGGAAATCAAAGTGAAGCCTGACAGGCCTAAGGCAGCGGTAGCTCCGGTTTTCAGAAAGTCTCTACGGTTGGTGGACATGGTATGGTTATTAGGGTTTTTTAATCATATAGTTAAACTATTCAAAAGCCTCTACCTAATCTGCAACATTGATTTAAAGGATGAGCCATTTGAAATTTATTTCTCAATCTAGCAAGTCAATTTTTAAAATCGTAAAGAAGCTTTGAAAATCAACGGAAAGGTTTGCATAAATAAAATTCACTCAATTAATAAAACATAAACAGCCATTTAATAATGAAACAGGGTTTTATGCGCAATAAAAGTTAAATTTGAAAGAAACTAAATAAACCATAAAATGAAAAGAAGGATATTTTTAAGCTTATTGCTGTCTTTTCTGTGGCTGGGATTGACCGTTTCGGCCCAAGACAAAACCTATAACACCCCAAGCCTTGAAAATAAAGATGCATGGACCTTAGTCCTGTTTCCGGATACCCAGACTTATGTGAAGTTTAAGAGAAACCAACCAATTGTGGACCTCATGGTAAATTGGGTTGAAGAACATATTTCAACCTTGAACATCAAGTTGGTTTTGCATGTGGGTGATTTGGTTGAACATAATGCCCTGGTAAACCCTGATGGAATAGTTGGTAATCAGACAGGGACCCAGCAATGGGAAGCAATTTCTCGTTCATTCTCAACCTTGGACACAAAGTTGCCGGTAATCGCCACTACAGGAAATCACGATTTTGGGATTGCCAATATAGAAAACCGACAGACTTTTTATAACAAATACTTTCCCATTGAAAAAAATCACCATAATAAGGAGATGATACGGGAAGTTGCTCTTGATGAAGATGGCATGCCCAATCTAACTAATGCCTTATATGAATTTATTGCACCCGATGAAAAAAAGTTCTTGATTCTTGTCCTTGAATTTGCGCCAAGAGAGGCAAATTTGCAATGGGCCATTGAAGTGGTCAATCAGGAAAAATACCTGGATCATAAGGTGATATTGTTGGTGCATTCCTATTTGGATAGTAATAGCGATCATATCGAAACAGAAAATTATCCCATAACAGATGGAAACTATGGTAAAGCCATTTGGGAAAAATTAGTGAAACCGTCCAAAAATATCCAAATGGTCTTCTCTGGCCATATCGGAGCTGCGGATCAAAAAAGAGGGCATGTCGGATTCAGAACAGATACCAATGCCGGAGGCAAAAAGGTACATCAAATGACATTTAATGCACAAGCCATGGGGGGTGGCTGGCATGGAAACGGTGGAGATGGCTGGTTGAGGTTGTTGGAATTTCAGGGCAACCATGTCTCAGTACGCACCTTCTCCCCATTATTTGCCATATCTCCCAGCACAAGGCATCTCGCTTGGGGAAGCGATGCTTATGCAGTCTTTACTTTTGATTTAGATTAATATAGCCAAAGGGCTATGTTCATTCATCGAAAAAAGAAAAAGAAGTATAAAGCTGCTTCATCCCTTCTGATCCCATCAAAAAAACCTACAGTCCTTCTTGAACCATCCAAGACCCTATCTGATTCCACATAACCAATTGTGCGTCTCGAAGCATCCATTACCCTCCCCTGTTCAATGTGCCCAATTGTCCTTCGGGAAGCATCAAGTACACTGCCATTTTCATAGTATCCAACGGTCCGTCGAGCAGCATCCATTACCCTATTTCTCTCCAAAAAACCAATGGTACTCCTAGAGGCATTCATGACCCTTTCGTTCTCAATAAAACCTACTGTCCTTCGGCTATTGTCCATCAATCTTTGGGCTTGTGTGGCTGGTACTAAACACAGCAGCAAAAACAAGATCAACAAAGTTTTTATCATGATCCAATTAAGAAAATATTTTTAAGAGATTTCTGCTATTTTAAGTTTTCAATCGAGTTTACTAGCAATGACAGAGTTTCGGACCCGTCACCCTGACGAATGGAAAGCCTGCCCCGATCCTTTCGGGGGGTCTCCCAAAATATGGGGGATCCCCCGTAATGCTACGGGGCAGGCTTTCATCCTTCCCGTTTAGCGGGACAGGCTGTTCCTCGGATTCAGGATGACGGATCAAGTGATGTCATTGCCTTTCTGTAAATGCCAAATTTTAAAAACTCAGTATGTCGTTTAAATGGCAATCATTTCCTTTTCAGTACCATTTACTAAATTTGAAATTCTCATAAAAAACACTTATACAGTCTTCCCTATACTAAAATTAATACCATGAAAACTCAAATCACCAGAAGAAAACTTTTGCAAGCCTTAGGACTTGGCGCTATTGGAGCCGGTGCATTTCCTTTGGCTTGTGCCAGTCCCGGTACTTCAGAAAACAAAGAAAAAGTCCCTGTTCTTCGATTTGCCCATTTGACCGATATGCACGTTGAACCTGGTATAGGAGCAGAAGAAGGAGTAAAAAAATGCATCGAACATATCCTTAAAAGCAAAAAGCAAGTGGATTTTTTTGTCAATGGGGGAGATTTGATCATGGATGCCTTAGGGAAAGACAAGGCCGAAACAGAAGCACAATGGGCCATTTGGCGCAGCATCAGAGCTGCCTATCCGGATTTAAAATTCTACCATTGCATTGGCAACCATGATGTATGGGGAAAAACACCTCATGAAGAAAAATTCTCAGGAAAAGCATGGGTGATGAAGGAACATGGCATGGAAAGTCCCTATTATGCATTTGAATCCAAAGGTTGGCATTTTATCGTGCTGGACAGTACGCACCAAAAAGATGACGGCACTTGGTACACGGCAAAGCTTGACACGGCTCAAAGGACATGGCTGGAACAGACCCTCAACAAAATCCCTTCAGACAAACCCATTTTGATCATCTCCCATATTCCTATTTTAGGGGCTACCCCATTTTTGGATGGGGATAATGCCCAAACGGGAGATTGGATAGTACCAGGGGCATGGATGCATATCGACGCCAAATCCCTGATCAACCTTTTTCATCAGCATCCAAATGTAAAAGTCTGCATCAGTGGCCATATACACTTGGTAGAATCCTTGCTTTATCAAAATGTACATTACCATTGCAGCGGTGCTGTTTCAGGCAATTGGTGGAATGACGAGCCTTATGAAATGACCCATAAAGGGTATGGTCTATTTGAGCTCTTTGAAGATGGCCGCCATACATTTGAATATGTAGAGTATGATAAAAAGCCTAAAGGAAAATTATAACACCCTACCCTCCGAATACAGGTCATAGGCCGCTACCAATAACTGGTTTTCGGGGGATTGCCCATATCGGGCATATTGTTGGATATCACTCCGTTTTTCCGCGTAGACAGGATGGTATTTAGCGTCCAATTCATCCCAAACGATTAACAAATAGGCGTATGGGATCTTACTTTCACGGCCCTTTTCCAGCCATTCATCAAAAAGGGATTCATCAAGGGTTTGGGGATAATCCGGACCATCAAACATTTATCAAAGATTGCAAAAAATATTGAGTAGTCTAAATTAAGCAAGAAAATTTGATCTGGCTAAATATTCAATAACTTGCAAATTAATTATTTGTTCGCCAATATTATCAATACTGATCCGGCAATCATGACCAATGATCCTACGATCTTTTTTTGAAGGTCCGATTCTTTGAAAATACTGTATCCAAAGAACACTGCCACAAGAATCGAAACCTGAAAGAGTGCCAAAGCCGGTCCAACCTGCATTAGGCTGAATGTATAATTGGTGGACATGACCATTATGGCTATGGAAATGGAAAGAAAAATATATTTTCCTGCTGCAGTTTTATCGATTTTTCTCCATTCATGCTTAAAATCCACCTTAAAAAGGTATAAAACTGGAATGGAGAAAAAGGCTCCAAAAAAACACCAGCTGACAAAGGCCAAGGTAAGGTTGGAATGCAAAATCACTTGTTTGTCAAATACTGCCTGAGTACCTGTCAGCACCAAAGCCAAAAACCGGTAAAGGATTGCCTCACTTCTAAAAATAGCCAGTGAAAATTTTTCCTGAGGCCTCTTCAAAACCACATAACTTCCTATTATAATGAGAAAAACTCCCAAAAAAGCCCATACATTTGGAAGTTCTCCCAATAAGATGAACGCGATCAAAATTCCTACTATTGATTTGTAGGCATTGATAGGCCCTAGGATAGAGAGTTGGCCCAATTCCAAAGCCTTAACCAGAAAAGCATTACCAAACGCCCCAAAAGCTCCTCCAAATGCAGCATATATCCAAAAACCGATTGGTAATTCATTCAAAGGATATTGCACTGCCAAAACAAGGCTAATAATGGCCAAAAGGGCGTATGAAATAAAATTCACAAAAAAGGGATGCTGATACAGCGTCAGCTGCTTTTGAATCACATTGGAAACAGGATTAGAGAAAATCCTTATCAAAATAGCAACGATCAGTAAACCCTCCATTTTCTCAAAATCTAATCTCCCTGATCCCTGGTTTTTCCTAAATCACCATTTAAGGTCACTAATTCCTGAACAATTTCAATCTGATGGTGGATTCCAATCATCTGGGGGGTCTAGCGGTAAGGGTGGTGGAATATAACCAATTCTAGGGTCTTGATTTTTCCCGTCAGGGTCTAAATATTCCTGACAATCAAAGGGGATAATGGTAGCGGGTATTCGGACAAACTCCAACTTGGACTTTTGAATGTATGTCCTTAAGAATCTTTCATCTGAAGCAAAAAAATAACCCAAAACCTGCTCATCGGGATCATCAATATTAACCATATTGCCTCTGATATTAGCGGGGGGAGGATCAAATACGGAGCCAGAAAGGTTAATCTGTTGGCTAACCAACTTTAAAAACCTATGAGCTTCATCTGATACAGATAAATGCTGCACATCTAATCGATACGTATCTTTAAAGCGTACCCCATTATCTACGACATAAGCGATCACCCTTCTTTGGTACAGCCCATTAAAATCAATATCTGAAACAGTATTGACGTTTAATGGAAAGGGCATTTCCCTGTGGTAACAAACTTCGCAACAATCTTTGACATTTCTGTGAAGCTGTGGCTCAGCAACAAGTACAAAATCGGACTCCAAAGGCCTCCAAAAATAATTATTTTTCACTTCTTCGGGGTCTTGAAAATGGGCCAAAAGCTCAACACCCACTTCATCATTCAAGGGATCTGACGTGGCTGACCTGACCGCCCTGTAGGTAAGAGAATCTACTTCAGGTACAGGACTTACCAGTTCAGGAAAAGATTGGTACCTTTTTCCATCCTGAAGTTCAACATGTAGGGTATAGGATCTTCCAACAATTGCGGCAAAGTTCTCCGAAGTCTCATAAAACCCTCTGATATTATCGAAATTATCACGGGGAGGCTTGACGTTCAATATTTCCGTATTGCCGAGATTATCCTTTAGGTAAACTTTTGCGGTAATAATTCCCGGGTTGGGTCCAGTAAGATCCGGTCCAAATGGTATGGTAAATGAAAGTCTGATAACATGCGACTTAGGTACAGTAGTAATGAATCCTTCTACTGTTAATATGCGGTTTTCTCCGGCAGTTTCAACCTCATACGGATCAACACAAGTTCCAAACAAAAAAACAATAATGACCCAAACAACTGATCTGCACATGCTCAAAATATTACTTAAAGGTTAAATATAAAGTTTTTGTTCAAAAACTTTAATATACCTACAAAACAACTTTTCGGTTTTTCATGAAAAAAGCCAACCCTTTTGGATTGGCTTTTTATTAATGGGTTAAACCCGAGATATGCATTAGAACTTTTATTGATAGATCAAATCGAACCTATCCAAATGCATTACTTTGGTCCATGCAGCTATGAAATCTTTCACAAACTTCTCTTTGTTGTCTTCCTGGGCATAAACTTCAGCCAAAGCCCTCAGTTCTGAATGCGATCCGAAGATCAAGTCCGCTCTGGTGGCAGTATATTTCAAGTCACCGGTTTTACGGTCTCTACCTTCAAACTTCTCATTGCTGTCATCAGCTGGCTTCCATTCTGTCCTCATATCCAAAAGATTCACAAAGAAGTCATTGGTCAACATGTCTTTCTTGTCAGAGAAGATTCCATGGGTAGAACCATCATAATTGGTATTCAAAGCACGCATACCTCCCACCAATACAGTCATTTCAGGCGCAGTCAAAGTAAGCAATTGTGCCTTATCCACAAGTAGTTCCTCCGTAGATACGGTATATTTTGTTTTAAGATAGTTACGGAAACCATCTGCCATAGGCTCCAGCAATTTGAAGGATTCTACATCTGTCAATTCTTCAGTAGCGTCCATACGGCCTGCAACAAATGGCACTGCTACATTGTGGCCTGCATTGGCGGCAGCCTTTTCTACAGCCGCAGATCCTGCAAGTACAATCAGATCAGCCATGGAGATTTTCTTGGCACCGGAACGGGCATTGAAATCTTTCTGGATTTTTTCATACACAGCCAACACTTTGTTCAGCTGTTCAGGATTATTCACTTCCCAGTTTCTTTGAGGAGCCAGCATGATTCTGGCACCATTGGCACCACCTCTTCTATCAGAACCTCTGTAAGTGGAGGCAGAAGCCCAAGCAGTAGATACCATTTCAGACAAAGAAAGACCGGAATTCAACAATTGGTTCTTCAAAGCTGCAATATCCTGTTCATTAACCAATTCATGGTTTACTGCAGGAATTGGATCCTGCCAAATTAAGTCTTCTGTTGGCGCTTCAGGTCCCAAGTAAGTGGTTCTTGGCCCCATGTCCCGGTGTGTAAGCTTAAACCAAGCTTTGGCGAAAGCCTTGTTGAACTCTTCTGGGTTTTCATAGAATCTTCTGGAGATTTTCTCATAGATAGGATCAAACCTCAAGGATAAGTCTGTAGTCAACATGGTCGGCGCATGTCCTTTTTCAGCATCAAAGGCATCAGGATATAAAACTTCTGCATTGGTAGCTACCCACTGATGGGCACCGGCAGGACTTTTTGTCAATTCCCACTCATGCTCAAACAAGCTTTTGAAAAATCCTTGACTCCATTCATTAGGCGTCAAAGTCCAGATGACTTCCAACCCTGAAGTAATGGCATCAGGACCTTTTCCTGATTTGTAAGAGCTTGTCCAGCCAAAGCCTTGCTCCTCAATGGCCGCAGCTTCAGGCTCAGGACCTACATGAATAGCGGGACCGGCGCCATGGGTTTTTCCTAAAGTATGACCACCGGCAATCAAGGCTACAGTTTCCTCATCATTCATACCCATTCTACCAAAGGTTTCACGGATATCATGAGCGGCTAAGATCGGATCAGGGTTTCCATTTGGACCCTCAGGGTTGACATAAATCAAGCCCATTTGAACGGCTGCCAATGGATTTTCCAATTCTCTTTCTCCTGAATAACGCTTGGCATCACTTAGCCACTCACCTTCAGAACCCCAGTACACATCAATTTCTGGCTCCCAAACATCTTCTCTACCTCCGGCAAATCCATAGGTTTCAAAACCAGCAGCTTCCAAAGCCACATTACCTGCCAAAATCATCAAATCAGCCCAAGAAATTTGGTTACCGTATTTCTGCTTGATGGGCCAAAGTAACCTTCTGACCTTATCCAGGTTGGCATTGTCAGGCCAGCTGTTGAGAGGGGCAAATCTTTGTTGACCAGCCCTGGAACCTCCACGGCCATCTCCAGTACGGTATGTTCCAGCACTGTGCCATGCCATTCGGATCATCAAACCACCATAATATCCATGATCGGCAGGCCACCAATCCTGTGAATCACTCATCAAGGCTGCCAAGTCAGCCTTTAGTGCTTCATAATCAAGGTTTTTGAATGCTTCAGCATAATTAAAGTCCGCTCCCATGGGGTTAGACAAAGAGGAATTCTGGCGCAGAATGCTCAGGTTTAACTGGTTGGGCCACCATTCTGCATTACCGGTAGCACGCATGGCGGTACTGCTTCTTTTCGTAGCACCGGACCAGCCGTCCACTTGCTCCTCTTTGTAGGTTTTTTGTGCACTTGCCTCCCATACAAAAGCAAAGCACAATAAGCTAAGCAACACAATTTTTCTCATATACATATTATTTTGTTTTTATTAGTTCATCATATTGAAATACAAACATAATTTCTCAGAATGGTCTTTAGAAATCGATTTTTTCGATAAGGATTTGATAAAATCAATCGGGATAAGCAATAAATTCACTGAGAACTGTAAGCACCACAATAAATCAATCACCCCTTCAAACAATCAAATGAGCTGGTGCCAAGCACTTTAAGAAATATAAGTTTATAAACTGTTGTGGTGTGGGGCTATGCTTTACGAAAATAAAGCTTTTTAGCCTTCTAAAAAATATGATATATATCATTAGCCAAATTTTTAAGAAAAAACAAAACACACCTGCAAGATTTTTATTTCCTAGAGGTGTGTTTTTCTAACAGGACAAAAATTCCTGAATCTTGACCATAGGGCTATGGCTGTTTTCTTTTCTTTTTATTCTGATGGCATCACAACTTCAATCCAAAGGTAAAGTAGAAAGTACGGCCATCACCGGGCATGATACCTGGACCAGGGTATCCACCGGCTCTACGGGTAAAATACATTTCATTGGTCAGGTTATTGATCCCGGCCCTAAAAATGTAACGCCTTTTAATGTCCATGGAGGCTGAGAGGTCCTGAACCTGATAGGCAGGAATCAAACCAACAGTGGCCGCAGCATTAGGTGTCACGGTATTGGAAGCATCGGCAAATGCATCCCCGATATCACTCAACTGCCAGGTGGCAGAGAACCTATTGTAGCGGTAAGTAACACCATAACGGTTGATCCTTCTCGCTGCATTTTCTACCCTGTTCCCTTGGAGATTTCCCTGCACGATTTCTCCATCTCTGACCGTCGTCGTAGCAAAATCCCCATACCTGGCATCAATGAAAGCAAGAGAGGCAAAGAAATGCAGGTAGCCAAATCTTGAGGTCTTGGCAAGTGCCGTAACAGGGTCAATTTCCACGTATCCTTCAAATCCTTGACTTACTGAATTACCTAAATTTGTTCTAAACTGGAAGATTTCCCCAGCTTCATTCATTCTTGCTATGGTACCAATCCTGTCCGCATAGTTCAGGTAGAAATAACCCACATCAAACTTCATCCAGTTTTGGACTGCACCACGGTACCCAATATCAAAATTGAAACCTCTTGAATCCTGCAGGTTTTCATCAATTACATCTGTGGTAGCCGGTGGGGTCAGATCAGAAATCAACACAGGCCTGTAAGCTTGAGAGAAGTTACTGTAAAATTCCATCGAAGGCGTCACTTTGTACTCAGCCCCTACAGCTCCTAATAAAAAGTTCCTGGTTCTGGTCTGTGGCAATAAGATTTGCTCCTCACCGTTGACAATATTGAAAAGCCCCTCCATATTGGAGAAAATCCTTTCATACCTAAGTCCGGTAGTCACCAAAAACTTATCAGAAAACCTGAAAATATTTTCAGCAAAAGCGGCATGGTTGATATTCCTAAAATCAAAATCCCTTTGAAAAATCCCTCCTTCAACCAAGTCAAAATTCATCCTTCTTCCGTTATCCCCTTCACCCAACTGTTTTCTATCTATAAAACCATTAAAATACCTCAGTCCAGCTGCTAAAGTATTTGATTTACCAAATAAGGCGTATTCGGTAATCATTCTGATTTCGGAACCATAAGTGGTGTAAAAATCTCTATCCACTTGTCTATTCCCTAAATCATCCTCCTGGAAAATTGGGCGCATGAAGCCCACAGAATTCCTTTCTGCAAATGTGGCAAAGGTCTTCCAGCTCAGTTTAGTCTTATCACTAACAATATATTCGGCAGTTAGGGCCGGGATTACCCATGGCGTACTGAACCAATTCCTTTCGCGTGTACTAATCCTGGGATCATTTCTAAATTGCTCATCCGTCAGACCTGCTGGCTGCTGGCTCTCTGTATCCATGTAAGTCATTTCAAAGCCCAACATCAACCTGTTACTGGCTGCATAATTTACCTGGACGTGTGCATGGTCAGTGTTGAAATAGCTGTTTTCTCTCCAACCGTTACCCACACGCTTTTGGTAGTAAGCCATGTAACTCCACTTTCCTTCAGTACCTCCGAGATAGTTGAAGGTACTGAACAAACCGTCACTACCCACGGTATTAAGGGTCTCAAATGTGAAACGGGTGGATTTATCCGGTTGCCTGACCACAAAGTTCATCAATCCTCCAAATTGGGAACCATATTGTATAGAAGAAGCGCCCCTGATAATCTCAATTTGCTCTACCACTTCCATTGGGGGAGTAAAATAGGCTTCTGGATAACCCATAGGGTCTGGTGTAATATCATAGCCATTCATACGCACATTGAACTCCCAAGAACGGTTTGGATTAAGCCCCCTGGAAGCTACCCCTAATTGAATACCAGAGCCGTCATTTTCCCAGATGGAAATTCCTGGAGTACGACCGAAAACCTGACGGCTATTGTTCATGGCTAGGTTGGCGTTGATTTCTCCTACGCGAATCACTTCAGTTTTTTTACCTGCATTGATTCGGAAACGATCCACCTCTGGAAGTCGCTCCTGCCCCATTATTCCCCTACTCACAGAAAACTCAAAAGCATCCAGAGATAGTAAGTCTTCCTGCAAAGTAAAATCCAGCTCCAAATTCTCCTGATCTTTGATACTGAATGGAAAACGTAAATCCTTAAATCCGAGCATCCGAACACTTAAAACATACGATCCTTGTGGGATATCACGCATGGCGTAATTACCAAAATTGTCAGACTGCACCCCTCTTACCGTTCCTTCCAGCACCAAGGCCGCCCCGGGAACAGGCTGTTTATTTTGATCAACCACTTTCCCCTTCAATATATTTTTCTGGGCAAAGGCAGCATTCAAACTCACGATTAACATCAGGAAAATTGTAAGTGCTTGTTTCATGTAACCCGTTATATTTATTTAGATTTATTTTAAATAGGCGCGCAATATTACATAATTCATTCTTCACTTGTGTATTTATTTAGATTAATTCTAATTAAATTGATTTTAACGTGATTATAAATATTATTTATGATTCTAATTCTATCCATTAATCCCAAAAAGAATTAATATCGCATGCATGAATGTATTCCAGGGCAGACAATTGGTAATCACCACCAAACATGGAAAAGGGGCTGTTTTAGCTCCTATTCTAGAGCGTTTATTAGGTGTCCATACCATTGTTTATGAGGACTTTGACACGGATAGCTTGGGGACTTTTACTGGTGAAGTAGATAGAAGTTTACCTCCCATGGATGCTGCCAAAGCCAAATGCCTCAAAGGTATGGAAGCTACAGGTATTGACTTGGGGATTGCCAATGAAGGATCTTTTGGCCCGCATCCCAGCTTATTTTTTATGCCCTGCAATGAAGAATTCCTCTGTTTGATTGACCTCAAAAATGATCTCGAAATATTTGTTAAAGACATCAGTCTGGAAACCAATTACAATGGAGCAGAGATCAAAACAACACAAGAACTCTTTGACTTTGCGCAAAGGGTAGGTTTTCCTTCCCATGCTTTGATCCTTAGAAAAAGCAAGGAAAGTGCAGAGGACATTTTCAAAGGGATCCAAGATCAGGACCAATTGGAAAAGATATTCTCTGAATTATTGGAAAAATACGGGTCTGTTTATGTAGAAACAGACATGCGCGCCATGAATAACCCCAGCAGAATGGCATTTATTGGGAAATTGGGAGAAAAACTGGCTGAAAAAACACTTTCCAAATGCCCAAATTGCCAAAGGCCCGGATTTTCCATTACTGAAGTCAAGAGGGGTTTGCCATGTGCGCTCTGTACGCAGCCCACCCAATCGGTATTAAGCCAAATACTTGAATGCCAAAAATGTGGATTTAAAGAGGAGCGGTTTTTTCCTAATGGTAAATCAGAAGAAGATCCCATGTACTGCGACTTTTGTAATCCTTGATTTGAATATCATTTGAACCCGAAATATGCATTAGAACTTCTATTACGAGGCCATCCGCCGCGGCGGACATAATCAAACGCTTTGCTGCATTTAGCTCACTCACCATAGAGATGACTATGCTTCCTTCGCTAAATGCTTGATTCTTTTGTGTTTTGGCCTCTCACTACGAAACCTAATGCATAATTCGGGTTGAATCATTTCTATTTCGCTTTTCCCATCACTTGAAGTTACTACCTTCGGAAAAATGCATACCTTTATTTATGAACCAAATAGCATTAAAAAATGCCTTCAAACGCTCAAAGTCATCTATCAGATAGAGGTGCTCAGGCCGCATTCAAGCCCGTCAGGGTAGATTGGGAAATCTACCAAAAAGCCATGGAGAATCATTATGATGCCATAAGCAACCCTAATGGTTGTTTTCCCATGAACGTGGCAGAGAACCATCTTTGTTGGGATTTATTGAGGAAAAGAGTCCAGAGGGTAAGTAAGGAAAAGCCCATTCCTGATTGGGTATCGAGTTATGGAGATCCTGCCGGGGTACTTTCGTTTCGCAAAGCTACTGCTGCATACCTTTCCGAATTTCTGGTCAAGCAAAAAGTTGATCCTGAAACCTTAGCCTTCTCTGTTGGTGCTACTTCTACCATTGAAATGACTGCTTTTTTACTGGCCAATCCAGGAGATACCGCTGTCATTCCTGCTCCAAGCTATCCGGTTTACACCATGGATATTGGCGTAATTCCTGAGATCAAGAGGTACGATCTCCAAACCCATCATGAGCTTCATGAACTCCAAGCAGGCATCCCTATTAACACGGAACTGTTGGAGGCAGCCAAACAAGAGATTGAAGCTCAGGGAAGCCGGTTCAGGCTATTAATCCTGACAAGCCCTGACAATCCTACGGGGGGCATTTATTCCCAGACACAATTAGAAAGTATAGCTGACTGGTGCGAGGCCAATGAGGTACATTTGATTGTAAATGAGATCTACGGCCTGTCAAGAATTGACATTTCACACCCCGAACTTCAAAAAGATTACCCAAAGCCCTTTCCTTTCCTTTCTTTTGGACAATTGATGGCCAAGAGGAAAAGTCCTTTTTTACACCTCTGGTATTCTTTTTCCAAAGATTTGGGCATTTCGGGCTTTAGAATTGGACTGACCCACTCTTATAACGCCGATTTTATTGCCGGATACCGCAATGCCGGTCTTTCCCATGCCATTTCCAACCATACCCAATGGATCATGCAGGAGGTGTTGGAAGACAGGGAGTTTATGGCTGATTTTGTGGCTGCTTCCCAGGCAGCGTTGACCCAATCCTATGTGATCGTTGTCCGCAACCTTCGTGCTTTGGGCATACCTTATAGTCCTTCCTATGGAAGCCTTTTTGTGTGGATGGACCTGTCTGAATTCCTTAAAGAGGACAGTGAGCAAGGGCAACATCAACTTTGGCTGGAAATTTTTGAGGAAAGTGGCGTTTTGCTTACCCCTGGCGCAGGGTTTGGCCATAGCAAAAAAGGCTTATTCCGCATGGTGATAACAAGCATAGACCATGAGGCCTTGGAAGTAGCTATGGAGAGGTTGAAGGGATTTATTATTGAAAGAAGGAATCATCATACAAATTAGCCTGCTTATTTATGCTCAGGTTCAATTTTTTGTCTTTCTGCTTTTTCTCCATTCAAAAAATCTTACTTGTATCTAGCTTAAGATTTCAATAGATTTTAACCCTAAAGATAAAATCATGAAAAAGTTTGTTTGCTTTCTGTTCCTGATTTTCCCAATCATACACTCATTTGCGCAGGAAAAACCCTTAAAGATCCTGATGATCGGAGCCCATCCGGATGATTGTGATATCAAGGGAGGAGGTACAGCAGCGTTATTTGCTGAAATGGGCCATCAGGTAAAATTCATTTCGGTAACCAATGGGGATGCAGGCCATATGGAGCAAGGTGGGGGTATTTTAGCCAAAAGGAGAATTGCTGAAAGCCATGAAGCAGGGAAAAGACTGGGCATTACTTATGAAGTCTTGGACCATCATGATGGGGAGTTGGAAGCCAGCTTACCCATCCGATTGGAAATCATTAGAAAAATCAGGGAATGGGAGGCCGATGTGGTCATTTCCCATAGGGCCAACGACTACCATCCCGATCATCGCTACACAGCCATCTTGGTACAGGATGCCGCTTTTATGGTTGGTGTTCCAAACATTGCTGCCGATACCCCACCGCTCAGGAAGAATCCTGTCTTTCTTTATTTTCAGGACAATTTCCAAAAACCTTATCCTTTTCAATCGGATATTGCCATTGACATCAGTAGCGTCATAGATAAAAAAATGAAAGCCTTGGATGCCCATGAATCCCAGTTTTACGAATGGCTGCCATGGATTTCCAATGATCCTGACCCAGTACCCGAAGGAGAGGCTGCCAGGCTGGCATGGCTAAAAAGAAAAAGGGCAATAGGTCCCAATTCAAATGTAAAAAATACCTTGGCCAAATGGTATGGGGAGGAAAAAGTTAGCGCGATAGCATATGCTGAAGCATTTGAAATCTGCGAATATGGAAGTCGCCCAGACCAAGAGGAAATACGAAGGCTTTTCCCCATGCTTCCAAAAAAATGATCATTAACCAATAATCTAATCCCATAACCATGAATTCTTTAAAACCCATCTCCTTGTGTTTCTTGCTTGCCTTTTTTCTGATCACTGGTCTTCAAGCCCAGCAGGTTCCAGAGGATCAGGAAAGTTTCAGAATCGGCATGGCCGGGTTCACCTACCATAAATTTGACCTGAACAGGACATTGGAAGACCTCCATACCAATCAGGTCAAATACCTCTGCATCAAAGATTTTCACTTGCCTTTTAACAGTACAGATGAGGAAATCCAAGCCTTTCATCAAAAACTGGCCTCCAAAGGGGTGACCGGATATGCCGTAGGCCCAATTTATATGAAAACCATTGAGGAAGTAGACAATGCTTTTGCTTATGCCAAAAGAGTGGGGGTGAATTTGATCGTTGGGGTTCCAAACCATGAGCTCTTACCTCATATCAATGCCAAAGTCCAGGAATATGATTTCAAATTTGCCATCCATATGCATGGCCCTGACATTGATCTGTACCCCGATGCAGATGATATTTGGTCTCATGTCAAAGACTTGGACCCTCGGATGGGCATGTGTCTGGATATTGGTCATACAGCCAGAAACGGAAAAGACCCTGTTGCTGATTTGGAGAAGTACAAGGACCGCATATATGATATGCATATTAAAGACGTAACCGCAAATACCAAAGAAGGTAAATCCATCGAAATTGGAAGAGGGATTCTGGACATTCCTGCTTTCATTAATATGTTGAGAAAAACCGGTTATGACGGCGTCTGTAGCCTCGAGCATGAACGAAATATGGACAATCCATTCTCTGGTATTGCCGAATCAATCGGCTTTTTCAGGGGGGTGATTGTGGGAACCAGATAGTAATCCCGTTATCCGAAGGCTGTGCCTTCGGATCTCTGGTCTAAGAGCCTACGGCTCCGGTCCTCTTTTAAATCTCTACAAGCAATCAGGTAATAAGGAAATAAATATCATCAGATCCCTGGCATTTAAGAGCATGCCTAATTTCACCAAATACGCCGCAAAAAGCGACTTTACCAGATGTCCTACGGCATAACCGTCGGACAACCCGTTATCCGAAGGCTGTGCCTTCGGATCTCTGGTAAAAGAGCCTGTGGCTCAATTATCCTTATGATAAGAATAATTTTTATTATCTTAGTTCTTATTTCATTTTAACGCTCAGGGAATGGATAAGCCTTTCAGAATAGCTGACCAAAATGCTATTCAATTCTTGACTTTAACAGTAATCGATTGGATTGACATTTTTTCGCGCAAGGAGTATAAACTTGAGATTGTTGATAGCTTAAACTACTGTATTGATCAGCTAAATTCTTTGAACAAAAATTGGATTACATTCATCAAAATCCGGTAAGGGCAATGATTGTGGAGGAAGAACACCATTACCTTTTCAGCTCGGCGAGGGATTATGCAGGAATCAAAGGATTGGTTAACATTTCAATGTATTGATTGATTTTTTCAAGACGCCGCTAAAAGCGACTTTACCAAGTGTCCGACGGCATAACCGTCGGACAACACGTTATCCGAAGGCTGTGCCTTCGGATTTCTGGTGTAAGAGCCTATGGCTCTAGCCTAACTTTATCCGAAGGCTGTGCCTTCGGATCTCTGATAAAAGAGCCTATGGCTCCGGTCCTCTTTTAAATCCCTACCGGTGATCAGGTTATAGGAAAGCAATTCAATATTTTCGCAACAGGAAAAATTTAGTCCCAAAATTTTGAAATTCCATCATTCATCCAAACCTGATTTTCACCAGTTAAATGGCTGATCTTTCATTCGTTTGATAAACATTATGTTAATTGTACATATAGGTTTAAAATTAACCTGATTTGCTCAAACCAAAAAACCATATTTGAGATGAAAAACAGAAGAGATTTTCTAAAGGCTTCTATCCTGGGCCTTGCAGGATTATCCGTGACACCTACCTGGCTACAGGGAGCCCCTGCCATTTTAACGTCCTATAATAAACCCAATTCCTTAATCAATGGGGTACAGATTGGTTGCATCACCTATTCCTACCGCTCCATGCAGGACCAAAGTCTTGAAGCCAATATCCAATACATCAAGGAATCAGGAATCAGTGCTGTGGAAATGATGGGGGAACCTGTCGAATACTTTGCCGGAATGCCGGCACCCACCTTTAATAGGATGAGGGTATTTCAATTGGGCGGAAAACAAAGAAGAGGAGAGCAATTGACTGAAAGTGAAGTGGAAGAGTTTGCTGAGATCAGGGCCCAGGCGGAGGCATATGGAAAAACTGTTGCTGACTGGAGGTCTAAGGTAGATTTCAAAAAATTTGAACAAGCTGCCAAAATGTTTAAAGATGCAGGAATACAAGTGTATGCCTTCAAACCCAATGCCTTCGGAGCGAATAATTCTGACGCAGAGGTAGCCTATGGCATGAAAGCAGCAAAAATTCTTGGGGCTAACCACGTTACCTTAGAACACCCTTCTGATGACACCCAGACCCTGAGGCTGGGCAAATTGGGAGATACCCATAAAATGAAGGTGGGCTATCATGGCCACGAACAGCAGACCTTTACTTTTTGGGATACCGCTATCAATCAAAGCAAAAGCAATGGATTGAATTTCGATATCGGCCACTATATAGCTGCCGGGCATACTGACATGATGGAGCTCATCCAAAAGCAGCACGCCAGAACTTGGAGCATGCACATCAAAGACCGTCAAACCCCTGCCAATGGAAAAGGTAATCTATCTTGGGGCACCGGAGATACACCTATTGGAGAGGTTCTGCGGATGATGAGGGATAAGAAATATAAATTCCCAGCTACCATAGAATTGGAATATCAAATTCCGGAAGGCTCTGACGCAGTCACTGAGGTCCAAAAATGCCTGGAGTATTGTAGAAAAGCTTTGACTTAACCATCTCTCAAACCTAAGATTAACAATGATGAAAATTCAAAGTAAGGTACGAAAGCAGGCTTTGGTCTTCAGTTTGGCGCTCATTTCCTTGATTACCTTTTCCTGTAAAGAATCTTCCCATGATTCCGGAGCAAAACCCGAGGATAACCGCTTCACTAAGGTGGTGCTTACTGAGGGCATGGATGAGCCCATGGAAATAACTTTTCTTCCTGAGAGAAAAATCCTCTTTGTTGAAAGGAAAGGAGCGGTCAAAGTTTTTGACGAAAAAACCGGTGAAATGACCCAAGTAGGGTTCGTTCCAGTCAACACCAAATATACCAACAAAGCAGGGGTCGTCAGAGAAGCAGAAGAAGGGTTGATGGGGGTAATCGCTGATCCGAATTATGCGCAAAACAACTGGATTTACATGTATTATGCTGATCCAGACACTCCCAAACATGTATTGGCAAGGTGGGAATTGAGAGGTAATGAACTGATTGATGCCTCCAAGAAAATTCTTCTCGAAGTCCCTACCCAAAGGGAAGAGTGTTGTCATACCGGTGGCGGAATGGTCTTTGATAAAGATGGTAATCTTTACCTGACCACAGGTAACAATACCGTCAACCCAAGGGAAGGCACCTCCAATTTGGATGAAAGACCTGGACATGAGAATTCTGATGACCAAAGGGCTCCCAGCAACACCAATGACCTAAGGGGGAAAATATTAAGAATCAAGCCTGAAGCTGATGGTACCTATAGCATTCCCGAAGGCAACCTTTTCCCGGTAGGAATGGAAAAAACCAGGCCTGAAATCTATACTATGGGACACAGAAACCCTTGGAGACCTACTTTGGACAGTAAAACAGGATACCTCTATTGGGGAGAAGTGGGTCCGGATGCAGTTACAGATTCTATTTGGGGACCAAAGGGCTATGATGAATTCAATCAGGCCAAAGGACCTGGATTTTTCGGTTGGCCCTACTTCATAGGAGACAATCAAGCTTATACCCGACACGATTATGAAACTGACACTTATGGAGAACCCTACGATGTCAACAACCCAATCAATGAATCAGTAAATAATACTGGATTACGGGAACTCCCCCCTCCCATTCCGGCCATGATTTGGTATCCATATGGCATTTCTGAAGAGTTTCCGATGCTCGGAAGTTCCGGACGTTCCGCTACGGGAGGACCGGTATTCAGAAAAGCGGACTTCAAAAAAGATGCTCCTTTCGTTTTTCCCAGTTACTATGAAGGCAAATGGCTCATTGTGGACTTTATGCGCGGCTGGATTATGGCGGTTACCATGGATGAAAATGGAGACTACCTTTCTATGGAAAGATTCTTGCCTGAAGAAAACTTTAGCTCGGCAATCGATATGGATTTTGGACCGGATGGGGCTTTATATTTGCTGGAATATGGCAGCGCTTGGTTCAGGGGCAATCCCAATTCCAGAATTGTGAAAATTGAGTATAATGGTGGCAACCGTAAACCCAATGTGCAGGCCACATCGGACCGCAAAGCTGGCGCAGTACCATTTACCGCAAATTTCTCCTCAGAGGGCACCATGGATTATGACGCTTACGATCAGGGTAAACTAAAGTATGAATGGGAAATTACTGCCGATGGTTTTAAAAAAGTAACGCTAAAAGAAGTCAATCCTTCCTTCACATTTGAAGAAAAGGGAACTTATGATATCAAACTGACTGTAACAGATACCAAAGGAGAGCGCAACAGTGCAAGTTTCCAGGTGTTTGCGGGCAATGAAGCCCCAAAAGTCAGCATTGATTTTAAAGGAAACCGAACATTTTATTTTGGACAAGATGAGTTGGAGTATGCCGTTTCGGTAGTGGATTTAGAAGATGGGAATACCAATGATAGATCTATCAAAGCAGAAGAAGTTGCAATTACCTTCGATTACGTACCTGCCGGTTTTGACCCCATTGAAATTGCTTCCAAGCAAAGTGGTGCTGAGACCATGGCCGTGTTGAATATCGGGAAAAACCTGATTGAAGGAAGTGATTGCAGGTCCTGTCACCAAATAGATAAATCCTCCATTGGCCCCAGCTATGTGGCAGTAGCTGAAAGATATGCCAAGTCAGATGCCAATATCAGCTATCTCGTAGATAAAATCCTCAATGGCGGAAGCGGAGTCTGGGGAGACCACGGCATGAGTGCCCATCCAGAACTGAGTGAATCGGATGCAAAAAGAATGGTAGATTATATCTTAAGTATCAATGAAGTAAAACCTACTGTAAGCCCTTTAGCACTAAAAGGTAGCATTAAGCCTGGGGTACCTGAAGGGGAAGATGGGCAAGGAAGTTTTCTTTTAAGGGCATTTTATGCGGACAAGGGGGCAGGTCAAATCACTTCCCTGACAGGAGAAGATTATGTGGCCTTGAGAAACCCCTTTCTCGATCCTCAAAGTGCTGAAATCCGCAAAGGCGTGAATCTAATGACCACACCAAGTATTAATTTCTTCATGGAGGGGGACCGATCCCATATTGGTTTCAAATCCCTGGATCTGACCGATGTAATAGAAATCAACCTTTTTGTCAATGTGAACCCTAGAAATGGAGCTGTAGGTGGTTTTGTGGAAGCGAGATTGGGCAATCCTGATGGAGAACTTATTGGCCAATCCCAAAAAATGGAACCTTTGAGCCAAGGATTCAGAAGACCGTCTGCTGGGGTTAATTTTATACAATGGAGGCGGGAAAACACACCACAAGCCAAAATCAAGATCAAAGAGACCAGTGGCCTTCATGATATCTTCTTCATATTTATAAATCCAGACGCAGGTCAGGAAAAAATACTGATGGGTATCACAGAGATTCAGTTTGCCAACACACCCTTTTTGAATTGATTATACTTAGAAATAACTCAACCCCTGACCAAGTATGCATCTTAGCAGGAGGATTTTATGTTTCAACTTAATTCTGCCAATAAAAAACTAGGTCTGCCATGAAGCAGACCTAGCTTTTTTAACCCACCACAGGGTTTAACGGAGAATTGATAACCTCTCCTATTTTAGCGCCCGGACACCAGGTGTTCCAGTCATTGATTTGGTTTTGGTTTTCGGGATTCTTGAGTTTGGCTTCCGCATCCATATAAATTACGGTCATTACTTTCCTTGTTTGGTCAGTTTGATTGGCGCCTGCCCGGTGAAAAACCCAACCAGAATGAAAACTCACTTCTCCCACATCAAAGGGTTCCACCACATGTTCAAAATTATTGATGCGTAACTTTTGCTTGAGCTGTACCTCAGATTCATCCCCGATTTCCAGGTCCCTTCCAAAAAGCAATTGATGGCTTTTCGCAGAAAACTCCAGGGGGCCCATTTCTAATGGGGTTGCCTGCAGGGGAATCCAGGCAGTAACCGTTTTATCTGTATCAATCGGCCAATAATATTGATCTGCATGCCAAGGCGTAATCCCGCCGCCAGCCTCTTTAAATAAGGCTTGATCATGATAAATCCTGACTTTTTCACAGCCCATCAAGCCATGGGCGATACTTGCCAGTCTTTTGCTAAGGACAAGTTCCTTGATGGCTTCATTCTGCGTCCATAAATTGAAAATCTGAAGAAAAGCTTTGCCATAGGTATCTCTCTCTTCCAAAGGCTTACTTTCCTTGTTCAATCGTTCAACTTCTTCAGAAATCAAAGCTCCAAAATGCTGAATCTCTTCAGGGTTCAGTACATGCTTTAGCTTGATAAAGCGATTTTCCTCGTAAAAAGCGATTTGCTCCTTGGATAGGGGATAGACATCATGAATTGTTAAATAGGCCATGGTTTTGTTTTTTATCAAATTTAAAAAGTTGAGACAAATCCTAATTTTCAATTTTTATTGATTTATTAACGTATTTTATGCTATTTTTATAATAACTGATGTTATTTATCATAAAATAAATCAATGAAGCCTTCTCTTGAGCAAATTTCTAAGGTATATGAGTTCAAATCTTTTCATTTTTTAAAATTGGAAATCGAAGCTTTTCCTCACCTTTGGCATTACCATCCTGAAATTGAGTTGACTTACATCAAAAAAGGAAGGGGAATTCGCTACATCGGTGATCAAATTGAATCTTTTGAAGAAGGTGACTTGGTACTATTGGGGGAAAATTTACCCCATACCTGGGCTACCCAGGGAGAACAAGATACAGCCCTTCAATGTGGACTAGTATTTCAGTTTCCACTGAATTTGTTTCATTATTTCCCTGAACTCTCTTATTTAGTAAACTTTTTGAAAGAGGCAGAAAAAGGCTTTCATTTCCCAAATCCATCCCAAGCCATCCTTCAGCTAATTGAAGGATTTGAATTATTGAACCCAACCCAACAACTTATAACCCTGATTGAACTGATCGATAAGCTTTCCAAAGAAGGAAAAACAGTTATTTCCACATCCCTGGTTCATGATTACAATCAAATACATAGAGAAACTTCAAGAATTAATCGGATCAAAGGTTATCTGCATGAAAATTTTCACCAAAAGGTTGAATTGGAACAAATCGCCCAAATGGTACCCATGAGTCCGACCTATTTCAGTGCCTGGTTTAAAAAGTCGGTTGGCCATTCTTTGATCACCTATGTCAATAAATTAAGGATAGAACAGGCCTCACGATGGCTTTTGACTACAGATTGGGATATTGCAGAAATTGCCTATAAATCAGGATTCCAGCATGTCACCCATTTTAATAGGGTTTTCAAACAAGAAAAAAATATGCCACCGTCCACTTTTAGAGTAAACCATCCCAAAAAACCCTGAGACAAGGTATTGAAATTTTCAAGTGCAAGCAAATCAAACTGGATCATTTAATAAGTTTGCACCTGCTTAATAAATGGGGTATTCATCAAAATTTAAAGAAATTATTCTCCAATTGGCGTTTTTCAGCACGCCCTAATTACGACCGACCCAACCGGAGAATTCCTTTTACTTCATACCGGTCCTTCAGACCTCTGAATTTATTGAACATTTCATTTTTCCCAGGGCTTTACCCAGGGCCAATACAGATCGGCCCTTCAGGCCTTTAATTTCTTTTAATTCCCAAATCAACCCTTCGAAATCCAACTTTTTACTTTTGCCTTTTTACTTGGCTCTTATTCCTTCACTGCAATCTAGCCCCTTTCGCCTATCTATCCCTCATCACACTTTCCCTCCTCTGGATAATCTCATTGGCCTTTTCTTTACTGATTCCCCAGACTTTACCTGCTGCTGCATCCTCCATAAATTCATCAATATACCGCTGGGAGATCGCTGTATTGTCTTTATATTTTATCCTTAAATCTTCTAATCTTTGATGCAAATCAGCCCTGATTTCTGCATACTCGGGATCATTATAAAAATTCTTCAATTCCAAGGGGTCTTTTTTTCTGTCCAACAATTCCCATTGATCTTCCACATAATAATAATGTACCAACTTGTAATCCTTTGTCACAATGGCATAGTGTCTGTTGACCATATGCTCTGCGGGATATTCATAATAATGGTAATAGACCGCATCTCTGGTCCATTGGCCCTCATTTCCTGTAAGTATGGGCATCAAACTTTCCCCCTGCATGTCAGAAGGGGCTTCAATCCCGGCAGCTTCCAAAAAAGTCTGGGCAAAATCCAGGTTTTGAACCAACTCATCAGACCTTGAACCAGCTTTGATCCTGTTAGGCCAGGAAATAAGCAATGGGGTTTTGAAAGATTCGTCATAGATAAACCTTTTATCATACCATCCATGCTCTCCTAAATAGAAACCCTGATCAGAGGTATAGACGATGATGGTATTTTCCATCAGGTCATTGGCTTCAAGGTAATCCAATAGGCGTCCCATATTTTCATCTACTGCCTGAATGGTACCCAAGTAATCCTGCATATAGCGCTGATACTTCCAGCGCATCTTATCCTCCTCAGTCATTTTGGGGTAGGCTTTTGCAAAATCTTCATTGACTTTCCCGTAAACGTTCAGGAAATTTTCCTTTTGGGATTCATTTAGCCTGCTGTATTCATAGACATATCTGGCCTTGTCGTAGCCAATCTCGGGAATGCCCAATTCATCCATCAACTCAGGAAATACTTTGTGGTCCCCCGCCCAACTCATATGATGCAGAATATTCATCTCTGCTTCACCTGCAGGAGAAGTTCTTCCGGAATAATCATCAAAAAGAGTTGCGGGTTCTGGGAAAGTCCGGCTGGTAAATTCCTCCAAATGTCTTTCGGCCATTAGCCAGGAGCGGTGTGGGGCTTTGTGCCAATACATCAACATAAAAGGTTGCTCTTTATCACGTTCCTTATCCAACCAATCCAATGTCATATCCGTGACGATATCGGTAACATAGCCATCCACTACAATATTGCCATCATACTTGGTGATAAACTCGGGATTATAATAGGCACCCTGACCGGGTAAGATTTTAAATTGATCAAACCCTTTTGGATTATTCCCAAAATGGAGTTTTCCAAACAAGGCCGTCTGATATCCAGCCTCTTGAAGTATCTGAGGGAAGGTAATATTGGTGGTATCAAACTCAAAATGGTTATCCACTTTCCCATTTAAATGCGAATGCTTGCCTGTCAAAATAGTAGCCCTAGATGGTGCACAGATGGAATTGGTTACACTGGCATTGGTGAACAACATGCCCATTTCTGCCAAACGATCAATATTAGGCGTATGAATCAGCCGGTTGTCATAAGCTGATATGGCCTGATAAGCATGGTCATCGGACATGATAAAAATGATATTGGGAGCCTTTGAACTAGTTTGATTGGAATTGTTTTGACAGGAGAATATTCCTGATATCAACATTAAAACAAAAAAGATGATGGGTTTTTTCATTTCAGCACGGATAATGATTCTAGATTGAATTAAACCGTTTAACCAATACCAAACAAATAAAATTTGACAGAAGGAACTATAAATCCTTTTAATTTTAAAAAAATAGAGTAAACTTCTGTAAAATTATTAAAAACCAATTATTTCCAGAAATATTGGTAAATGACATCAGAAAACCCGCTGATCATGAGAACACTCATTTATTTCTCCGCTTTGATTTTGATAGCTGCTTGTACCAACAAGACCGAAACAAAAAAGCCAAATATCCTTTTCATTTTCACCGATGACCAAAATGCTGAGACCTTAGGTGTCGCAGGAAACCACTATATACAAACACCTACAATAGATCAGCTGGCTATGGAAGGAACGAGATTCACCAACACTTACGTCATGGGAGGATTTCACGGTGCCATCTGCATGACGAGCCGGGCCATGCTTTTCAGTGGAAAAAACTTTTTTAAAGTTAGAGATCAGATAAACAATGTGCCCACCATGACAATGGATTTTGCAAAGGCAGGATACACCACTTTCGGTACTGGCAAATGGCACAACGAGAAGGAAGCTTTCGAGGCGAGCTTTCAGCAAGCCAAAAATGTATATTTAGGGGGCATGGCGGATCATTATGCCATAGAACTGCGGGATTATGATAATGAGGGCAAATTGAATAACCCCGTGAAGAAAGGGTATTCAACAGAACTCTTTGCCGATTCCGCCATTGATTTTATCCGATCTCAGAAAGAAGCAGAAAATCCATTTTTCTGCTATGTGGCATTTACAGCTCCGCATGATCCTTATTCCCCGGAGGCTACTTACATTGATTATTATCCTGATGGTACCATCCCTTTGCCAGGCAACTACATGCCATTTCACCCTTTTCAATTTGATGATTTAACCGTGCGCGATGAAAACCTTACCGGCTGGCCTAGAAAGCCAGAAGTAATCCAAATGATTTTATCTGATTATTATGCTTTGGTCACGCATGTAGATCATCATGTAGGAAGGATATTGAAAGTATTGGAGGAGACAGGGCAGCTCGAAAATACCATCATCGTTTATACAGCAGACAATGGGCTTGCCGTTGGAAGTCATGGGTTATTGGGGAAACAAAGTCTTTACGAGCACAGCATTAAAGTGCCTCTCATTATCAAGGGGCCAGGAATACCTTCCAACAAAGAACTTGATGCTTTCGCCTATATTCATGACCTCTACCCTACCTTGGCGGAATTGGTTGGTCTGCCCCTAAAAGAAGAACTAGACGGCAGAAGTCTAGCACCTATAATATACGGAGAGAAGACCTCTGTAAGGGATGCCCTTTTTACCGCCTACCGCAATACGGTAAGGGCGATACGAAAGGATGATTGGAAGCTTATCCGTTATCCGGAACGAGATTATACCCAATTATTTGATTTGGGAAAAGATCCATTGGAAATCAATAACCTTGCTGAAAATCCAACCTTTATAGATCAAAAAGAACACCTTCTTACCCTTTTGGCGAAAGAGCAAATAGATGCCCAAGATACCGTGAAGCTGAAAGCTGCTGTCATCAAACCCATGGCCTACAATCCCGATACACTAAAACGCAGTCCAGATCGATGGCAGCCTGAATACACCATAAAGCGCTATTTTCAAGAAAATTAACTTTATTTGCTCTTTCATTTCTACATGCCTGCTTCTGTGAAAGACCGCCCACTTATTTATGGCTTTATCATGGCTATGTCAGCAGCCATACTATGGGGAGTTTCCGGAACTTGTGCGCAGTTTCTTTTTGAAGTAAAGCATGTAGCACCGGGATGGTTGGTATGTTGGCGCATGGTGGTGGCAGGATCCGTTTTATTGCTTTTTGCTTTGACCAGAAAAAACACAGACGCTTTTCAAATCTGGAAAAGGCGAAGGGATATTTTGGAAATTTTGCTCTTCAGTATTTTAGGGATGGTAGCCGTACAGTATACCTATTTTTACAGCATCAGCTTGTCCAATGCAGCTACGGCAACTGTGCTTCAGTACATCGGCCCTGTCTTTGTGGTCACATTTTATGCCATCAAAAACAAAAGATGGCCTCGCCTATCAGAATATATTGCGCTAGGGCTGGCATTATTAGGAACTTTTTTATTGGTTACCCATGGCAGTTTTGACAGTTTGATAATTTCAGATATGGCTGTTATTTGGGGAATTCTATCAGCCATCGCCCTCGCATTTTATACCATTCAACCTGTACAGCTTTTGAGAAGGTTCTCTTCTGCCACTGTTACCGGTTGGGGCATGTTTATAGGTGGAATTTCTTACCTTTTATACAGCGCTCCTTATTATTGGTCCGGGCAATGGGATATTGAATCCTGGTTGGCCTTTGCCTTTATCATCATCTTGGGTACCGTCGTACCATTTTCCATCTTTTTGGCCTCTCTCAATATTATTGGTGCCCAAACTGCAAGTTTATTATGTTCTGTTGAACCTTTATCTGCTGCTTTGGTAGCTGTGGCGTGGTTAGGTATTAGCTTCACAGGAATGGATTGGTTGGGAACCTTTTTCATCATCATTACGGTCGCTATCCTAACCTACTCTAAAAGACCGGTCAAACTTCCCGCTTTGCGAAAAATGGTCAAACTGCGCTGATCACTTTTCAAGCATCTGATTATTAACTATATTAGGTCAAAATCCCAAAACCTAAAATGACCATGCAAGCAGCTTATGAAGACAGGGAAAGCCCCAATAAAAACCATAAAGACATTCCCGGTAACCCAAGCACTGCCACAAGCAGTAAGTTTAAGTTAAACGACCGTTCCAATGGAAAACCACTGAGGGTACTCAGTGAAGAAGATTGGAGTTTTTGGATCCATAATGGCTATGTGATCATCAAAAATGCCGTACCCAAGGATCAGGTCAAAGCAACAGCAGATTTTTTATGGGAATTTGAAGACAAAGATCCTAATGAACCCACAACCTGGTATAAAAATCCATACAATGAAATGGAAATGAAAGAATTGGTAGGAACAGGAATGGTAGAAGTGTACAATAACCAACATTTATGGAACAATAGACAAATGCCCAAGGTATACGATGCCTTTGTAGACATTTGGGGAACAGAGAAGTTGTGGGTGACCATAGACCGGGCTAACTTGAATTTCCCCATCCGGCCAGGAAATGAATACAAAGCTTTTATCCATTGGGATTATGATCCGGAAACAAAACCTCAAAATGTGCAAGGCGTTCTGGCACTTGCAGATCAAACAGATGAAAACATGGGGGGCTTTCAATGTATCCCGGAACTTTACAGGACATACGATACCTGGAAACTGACCCAACCTGCTGACAGGAATCGTTTTATTCCTGATATCTCGGCTTTTGAAGATCAAATTTTCAAAGTGAAATTAGAAGCCGGAGACCTTTTGATATTTAACAGCCTCCTACCTCATGGCATCAGGGCCAATCGCTCCGAAAAAGTAAGAATCGCCCAGTACATATCCATGATGCCAGCAGAGGAAGATAATGAAGCTTTTAGACAATGGCGGATCAATTCCTGGAAACACCGAATTGCCCCAACAGGTTATGCCTTCCCCGGTGACCCCAGAAACTGGGAACAGACCAAATATGATCAGGCGGTTTTATCGGAATTGGGCAAAAAATTGGTCGGCCTGGAGAAGTGGCAGTAACTTTAATGTATTGTTTATTCCAGACATCTCCGAAAATGGGAAGTACATCCTCTTTTCCTACCAATGATAGATAGGAGTAACCGTCATCCTGATCCCGATGGCTTGGAAGAAGGGTCTCCTAAAGCAAAAGAAACCCTTCTCCTAATTGGGAAAGTGACTTATACTACAACTTGTCCCATTCATTGGGGTTAAATTGGCGACACCAAGCCTTTTTATAGCCAGACAGTTGGCTCTTAGAAAACTATATGTACTATGTTTAGGGTTGAAAAAATCCGCCACATAGAACATAGAATACATAGCAGGGCAGCAACAAACCTTTATTTATAAAATCAACCGATTGATACAGGGAAGCTATGTGTGCTATCTTAGTGGTTTTTTCCGGCCCTACTCCTGGCATGTCGCTAAATCCCGATAACAACGGGACCAAAGGAATCATTTTTTTACGCCTGCCTGGTCGTCAGACAGGCTCCGTCATGAAATCCACCTTCCGAAATCTCACTTTGATTCTTGCCTCTTGTGTCTTGTCTCTTGATTCTTACTTCTTTGTCTTATGTCTAGCCTTATACCTCATAGATTTTTTCTATCGTTTTTACCCTTCTATAGTGACATAGGTCTCAGTCGAAGTTTAAGGTTTTGACGACCTTTGAAATATCAAATGATTCAAAAACCAAAATACAATTCATAATGAGCGAGCAACAAGAAATAATCACTATGCCAAGAATCGGTGATCAAGCGCCTGATTTCAAAGCCATGACCACCACAGGTCCTATGCAGTTTTCAGAACACATCAAGGGAAGTTGGACCATCTTCTTCTCTCACCCTGCTGACTTTACCCCGGTTTGTACCACAGAAATGAGCGGTTTTGCCTTGGATCAAAAGTTCTTCGACGAACACAATACCAAATTGGTCGGATTGAGCATTGATTCTATTCATTCCCACATTGCCTGGGTGAATAATGTGAAGAAAAATACCGGCGTTTTGTTTGAATTCCCTATCGTAGCAGACATTGACATGAAAGTTTCCAAACTTTATGGGATGTTGCAACCAGGCGAAAGTGAGACTGCTGCTGTAAGAGCCGTATTCTTCATTGATCCTAACGGCAAGATCAGGTTGATCATGTACTATCCACTGAACGTAGGAAGAAACATGGACGAAATCAAAAGGTCCTTAATTGCACTACAGACTGCGGATAAACATAAAGTAGCCATGCCGCTGAACTGGACTCCAGGAGAAAAAGTCATCGTTCCTCCACCAAAAACGGTGTCAGAAATGCAGGAAAGAGAAGCCAGTGAGTATGAAATGGTGGATTTCTATCTGGCTAAAAAAGAGCTATAATTGAGAATAAAGAGGCTGTTTCATAATCAGGGACAGCCTCTTTTTTATTTTAAGAGTTCAATTTGGTTTCTACTCACCTTGACAATCCCTTGCTGTTCCAATTTTTTCAGTAACCTACCAATTACCTCACGACTTGAGTTCAATTCCAGGGCAATTTGACTCTGGGTTTCTTTAATCTTATTGGATTGACTAGCTACGGCTGTTTTTTCCAAGTATTCAATCAAACGCTCATCCATTTGACGAAAAGCAATGGCATCCACCACTTTGAGCAGTTCCTCAAACCTATCCTGGTAACTGTCCATGACAAAAAAGTACCATGATTGGTATTTTGGCATCCACTCGTCGAGTTTACTGATAGGCAACACCACTGCCGTGGTATCCTCCATGGGAATGGCTTTGATTTTGGAATATCCTTCTCTGGCAGAACAGATCAAGGTAATGGCGCAGGCTTCTCCTGCGTGCAGATAATAGAGAAATATTTCGTTATCTTCTTCATCTTCCCTAAAAACCTTAACCACGCCATCCACAATAAGGGGAATCTGATCTACTTTTTGACCAATATCCATGATCAGATCATCGGCAGGAAACAGGATCAGCTCGCCTTGCTCCTTTATTTCTTGGATCAGATTTTCCTCAAATTGCGGAAAATTATTCCTAATTAGACTTTCTATGTCACCATTTGCTCCCATCATATATTTTTAGTTTTAAAAGGTGGTCTTCCAAGACTTTTATTTTTAGAGTTATAAATAACAACCATAAAATTTAAATTCGAATTCCACAAAAGTGGAAAAGTCAGGATCGCACTCAAAAATTATGGACGATTTTTTTCAATGCTGCACCAAAGAAACGCGGATCCATGACTAAATTTTTTCAACAACTCTTTATTTTTGAATTTCTCCCAAACACTTGGGAATGAAAAGATCATGAAGAATAAAAACATACTCATTCTCATTTCATTTTTGGCTTTTATCAGCCTAGGGCTCCCCGATGGTCTTTTAGGGGTTGCTTGGCCATTTATCAGTGAACGTTTGCAAGTACCTCTTGACCAGTTAGGGGTGCTGTTGGTCAGTTTTGTGGCCGGTTACCTAAGCAGTAGCCTGAGTAATAGCAAGATAATGGAAAAAGTGTCCCTTGGAATGCTTTTAACGCTCAGTTGCTTTTTGACAGGAAGCAGTTTATTTGCTTTTGCTTTGATCGAACATTGGTTTTTATTGATAATAACGGCCTATTTCCTAGGTGCAGGTGGTGGAGCCATTGACACCTCTATCAATGTCTTTGCTTCAGCAAATTTTAGTGCAAGTGTAGTGAATTGGTTGCATGCTTTTTATGGAATTGGGGCTACCTCAGGACCTTTGATCTTGACTGCATTTATTATTCAGGGAGAAACCTGGAAAGCAGGATATTGGACGGTAGGCACAGTTCAGGTTTTACTAGGTGTTTTGTTTCTTTGCACCTCCAAGTTGTGGCAGCAACAGGACAAATTAGAAAGTGATGAGCCAAGTGCTTCCTATACAGAGATCTTGAGACAGCCTTCTGCTTGGATGAGTATCATGATATTCTTTGTATACACCGGTACAGAAATTGGTATAGGGCAATGGCTTTATAGCATATTGATCAAATCCAGGGGCATCAGCGAGGCAAATGGAGGCTTTTGGGTCAGTGCTTACTGGGGAAGCCTGACATTAGGAAGAATTTTGTTTGGCTTTATCCTAAAAAAAACCAGCACCAATAAGGTAATATATATGGCGGCCTCTGGTCTGACATTGGGAACCTTCGTTTTTTATCTGGACTTTCATTACCTCTCAAGTTTTGCTTCGGTTTTGCTTATTGGGTTGAGCTGTGCCCCAATATTCCCTTCCATGATAGCTTCGGTTCCTAACATGTTTGCCCCAAAAGATGCGGGGGCTATTATCGGCTTTCAGGTATCTGCAGCCATGCTGGGTGGAGCAATATTACCGGCAATTTCAGGATTCCTATCGAGGGGTTTTGGTCTGGAAGTCATCAGTTTGGCTTTTTTTGCTCAAGCAATTCTACTTTTTATCGGGTACATTTGGCTATCTACTCAAAAATCAAAAAAGATCTAATTAACCCACTAACCCACTATAACAGAATTGATAATCAGCTTTTTGACTGACATTCGTCATGGTTTTTAAGGATAAAAGACTGTAATATCGTCCCGTTATAAAATCATAAACGGATGAACCAGAACGAAAAACTATCTAAGGTACAGACCTTTGCACTTGTGATTTTACGCCTGTTTGTAGGTTGGCATTTTTTATACGAAGGTGTAATTAAGCTGTACAGCCCTTCTTGGTCTGCCAAGGGGTATTTGCTAAGTGCCACATATATGGAATCATTTTTCAGTTGGTTAGCCAGCGAATCTATGATATCCATTGTTGACACCCTGAATATCGCCGCCCTTTTACTCATTGGAGCAGGGCTTGTCCTGGGATTTAAAACGAGACTTGCCAGTATACTGGGAATAGGCCTCTTAATGATGTACTACCTGGCCCATCCCCCATTTCCAGGTTATCCCCAAGGACTGACTGAAGGAAGCTATTGGATTGTGAATAAAAACCTGATAGAAGCGGCTGCCTTATTGGTCATCTTCCTCTTTCCCACTTCCACCTCTTTTGGGCTGGAGCGGCTATTTGCGAAAAAAGAAATCAAACCATCCACTACCTAAACCCTAAAGACCATGGCGGAAGATAAAAAACTATTCAAAGGATTTTCGAGAAGGGATTTGCTCAAGAGTCTTGGAGGCATCCCCATCTTAGGGGCGGTTTGGTTTGCTGGGATCAACCATGATAAGAAAGCCAAATTAGAGAGAGATTTTCTCTTAGAAAAACTGAACATCAAAGCCACTCCCCCACCTGAAAGTGGTCCAATGAGTGGTGAGCCCTTAAGGATTGGATTGATCGGATTTGGCATCAGGGGAGAGCAGTTGATGCGCTCTTTGGGTTTTGCAACCAATGAGTGGCTGGAAGACATGGCCGCTTCTGCGGCCAAGAATCCTAACGATAAAAGGCTCGCGGATTTCAAAGCCCAAGAAAGTTTGAATGTAAAGCTAACCGCCATCTGCGATATTTTTGATGTCAGGGCTGAAAAAGCGCTCCGATCCTTTAATTCCAATGGAAATACCTGCAAGCGGTTTGACAATTACCTGGACCTGATCCACAGCGGAGAGGTGGATGCAATTATCATTGCCACTCCTGACCATTGGCATGCCCCCATGGCCAAAGCAGCCATAGAGGCCGGCATTCATGTCTATTTGGAAAAACCAATGACCCATACGGTTCAGGAAACATATGAGCTACGGGAAGCCTGTAGAAAGAACCCTAAAGCAGTATTTGCCGTGGGGCATCAGCACCGGCAAACCCAAAGCTTCCTGACTGCCATGGATGCTTTGGCCAAAAACACCCTAGGCCATGTATCCTTAATCATGACTACCACCAATAGGAATGACGATAATGGTGCCTGGCAATATGAAATTCACCCGGAAGCATCTCCCGAGACCATAGATTGGAATGCCTTCTTGGGGACAGCACCTCAGGTCCCTTTCAATCCAGAGCATTTTTTCAGGTGGAGAAAATGGTGGGCCTATGGATCGGGATTGTCCGGAGACTTATTGACCCACGATTATGACCGGATCAATTGCATCTTAAAAATGGGTATCCCCAAATATGTCACTGCATCAGGTGGCATCTATACCCATAGAGATGGCCGAAACGTTCCTGATGTCATGCATGTCAACATGGAATTCCCGGAATTTACCACAGGTGGAACACAAAGGGAAGGAAAAGAAAAAGGAATGACTCTGGTGTACAGTGCCACTTTGGGAAATCAGTTTGAAAGAGGCACCGTCTTGATGGGCCATGATGCCAGTATGGAATTGGGCAATACACTGACCATCTATGCAGACCCAAGGTCCACTAAATACAAAGACATGATACAAGAGGGAAGAATTGATCCTACTGTACCTATTTTCCAATACGACCCCAGTGCCAGTGGCGTAGATGCTGTCACCTCAGCTACTGCCAAATACTTTGCGGATAAAGGCTTGCTTTGGACCTATAGAGATGGCAAAAGAGTAGACTCCACTTTCCTCCATATCAGAGAATGGTTAAGCTGTATCCGCAACGGAGGAGAACCAAGTTGTGGCGTTCAAGAAGGTTTTGAAGAGGCCATAGCCGCGCATATGGCCGGGCTTTCTTACAAAATTGGAAGAAAAGTAGAATGGGATGAGGAAAAAGAAATCATCATCGCTTTACCTGGTGAGGACTTGGACGCCATTCTTTTGGACAACGATTATGGACTTCCTATACAGAAGGCATAAATATCCTTAAGGTTTCATGCAGGCTTTTTGAAGGCCTTGATATAACAATCAAATTCCGCATTGTTAATTAAAATATCACGCTTCATATTGTATGACAACTTTATGCATCTTAACTTCCATATCGCCAAATCATCCTATATGAGACCTATTATCCTAATCCTTCTTTGGATCTTCTGTATTTTTCAATCTTTTGGCCAAGAAAGCATGGTGTTTGAAGCAGAAAAAGAAGGACATGCCATTTATAGAATTCCGGCAATCATTTCCCTACCAAACTCAGAATTACTGGCGATTGCCGAGGGGAGAGTCCATGGAAGCAATGATTATGGCGATATCAACCTGGTGATGAAAAAGAGTGGGGATAAAGGAAAAACCTGGAGTCCCTTGAAACTTTTGGTAGATCATGGAGTCTATCAGGCTGGAAACCCGGCACCAGTGGTGGATAGGTTTGACCCAAAGTACCCTGAAGGAGTAATTTATGTTTTTTTTAATACCGGAAATCACCACGAATACAATATCCGGCTCAATGAAGGGGTAAGAGAAGTATGGTACACACGTTCAACCGATATGGGAGAAAGCTGGGAAGTGCCTGTCAACATTACCAATCAGGTCCATAAAGTCAATAACCCTGAATTTAACCCTGCTTACAACAATCCTGAAGATTGGAGGCATTATGCCAATACGCCAGGACATGCTTTTCAATTTCAAGAGGGGCCATTTAAAGGGAGGATATTTGTGGCCGCCAACCATTCCCAAGGACCTCCACAAGATGAGTTCACAGACTATCAAGCGCACGGATTTTTCTCAGATGATCACGGCAAAACATTTCAGTTGACCCCTTCAATTCCCATCCCAGGCTCCAACGAAGCCATCGCCGCGGAATTGTCCAATGGCAGGATGATCATGAGTATTCGGAACCAAAGGGGTGACATCCGACAGAGGATTTTAGCATTTTCAAATGATGGAGGAGAAAGCTGGGAGGATTTTTACTTTGAGCCCCAACTTCCAGACCCTGTTTGCCAGGGATCAATTTTGGATATAGGGGAATCAGAAGGTAAAAAAATCCTTGCCCATTCCAACGCCTCTGATCCACAAAGAAGAGACAACCTGACCATAAAAATCAGTTGGGATGAAGGAAAAACCTGGACGAACTCCATCTTGGTGGATAAATCCGATAACCCTTCCAAGCCCTCCTGGACCGCGTATAGTGACCTGGTAAAATTGGATGAGGATCACTTGGGTATTCTTTATGAAAGGAATGACTACAAAGAAATCATTTTTAAAAAAATTAAATGGAAAGAGTAATTGTTAGAATTTCTCCGTTTTTCAATACCACCCAAAATCGAGTTTACCAATAAGGCTTATTAATCCATTGACATACCAACCCTTTCCAAAAGTGCTTTGGTAGCCTGAATTCCTTCCATTTCAGACAAATTACTGCCCTCATACTCTATACCAATGTATCCGGTATAGCCAGCATCTTTTACGATTTGTAGCATTCTCTCATAATCCGTTTCAATGCAATTGCCATCAGCATCAAAATCATAGGTTTTAGCGCTGACCCCTTTGGCAAATGGCATCATTTCCGCTACCCCCTTGTATCGGTCATATTCCTCTAGACATTCTCCTCCCCATTCGGAACCATCCGATCTTTTGATACAGAAATTACCAAAATCAGGAAGCGTTCCACAGTTGGCCATTCCTGTACTTTGAATGACATTGGCCAGCCATTGCCCATCAGAAGAATAACCTCCATGGTTCTCTACCAGGATATTGATATCATAATCCAGCGCAAACTCTGACAAACTTCTCAACCCATCGATGGCTGCAGCTGCGACTTCTTCAGCGCTTCCCCTGCCAAAGGCATTGACCCTGATGGAATGGCATCCTAAAAATTGTGCTGCTTCCACCCATTTTTTATGGTTGTCCACGCTTTGGTTTCTTGCAGCAGTATCCAAATCTCCCAGATAACCTTCATCATCCACCATGATCAATACACTTTCTACCCCGTTATCGGAAGCGCGTTTTTTCATTTCACCCAGATAACTCATATCCTTGGCTTTGTCTTTGAAAAAAGCACTAACATATTCCACTGCATGGATATCAAATTCTTTTTTAGTATACGCAGCAAAATCCAGGTTGTCCAGATCTCCGGCAAACAGCGCCTTGTGCAAAGACCACTGGGCCAAAGAGATTTTAAAGAACAATTCCTTTGTGATTTCCTCCAATACTGTCTGGGTACTGGTTCCACCACAACTTTGCAGCATGATAGGACTTATACTGGCGCCTAATCCGACTAATCCAAGGTTTTTGATAAATGATCTTCTTTGCTGGGATAAATTCATATTTCTATTCTCTTTATAGTGTATTTTTTGTTCAATTTTGAAATTGGATTTGGTAAAATCAAGAAAAATCCAAAATAAAGCAATTAGATCCTTGGCTTTACGAGATTAAAAGCAAATACCACAATGTTCCGATAGTCAATTTTATTATCTTGACTTCAATTTCAATTTACCCCATTACCCCCATGTTGAACCTATTTGAAAAAGGGAAAAAGTACAAAGAAAAAATAGCTATCGTTGATGAAAAAGGTGCCTACTCCTATGAGAATCTCTTGGAGAAAAGCCAAGAAGTTGCCAACAGCCTACTTGAAAAAGAGATAGACCTCAAAGAAAAAAGGGTAGCTTTTTTGGTCAGTCCAAGCTTTGATTATATTAGCATCCAATGGGGCATCTGGCAAGCAGGTGGCATAGCCGTACCCTTATGTGTTTCTTATCCATTCCCTTCTCTGCAATATGTCATTGAGGATACCCAAGCAGAATATTTGATCGTTGCGCCGGAATTTGAAGAAATCCTTTCCCCATACCGAAAGGATTCAAGCATTAAGTTTATCCGTGTACAGGATTTTCAAGCCTCTGCCAAAAGAAAATTACCGGAAATCAGTAAGGACCGTGGGGGCATGATTTTATATACCAGCGGCACTACTAGTTTGCCCAAGGGGGTCCTGACCACCCATGCGAATATTGAAGCCCAGATCAGCACTTTGGTGGATGCTTGGGGATGGAATCCCTCAGATTATACCCTTTCCCTTCTCCCCCTGCACCATGTTCATGGGATTATCAACGTCAATTCCTGTGCTCTTTGGTCAGGAGCTACGGTGGAATTCCTGCCCTATTTTGATGCTCAAGCAGTTTTTGAAATATTCATGAAAGGGAGGGTAAACGTATTCATGGCTGTCCCCACCATCTACTTTAAACTGATCGCTTATTATGATACCCTATCCGAGGAGGAACAAATTGCCATCACTGAGCGGTTAAAAACCTTTCGTTTGATGGTATCAGGTTCCGCAGCTTTGCCCATTTCCGTCATGGAAAGATGGCATCAGATTTCAGGGCATTACTTACTGGAAAGGTATGGCATGACTGAAATCGGGATGGCCATCAGCAATCCCTACCATGGGGAAAGAAGGGCCGGACATATTGGCCAGGCACTGAAAGGAGTTGAAGTAAGGCTATGTGATGAGCAGGACAATGAAATCCCTTTGGACCAGCCCGGTGAAATTCAGATCAAGGGACCCAGCGTCTTCAAAGCCTACTGGAAAAAAGCAGAAGCAACGGCCAAAGCATTTACCGTAGACGGCTGGTTCAAGACGGGTGATATTGCTGTGATGGAAGATGGGTACTTTAAAATTTTAGGCCGAGACTCTATTGACATCATCAAGTCAGGCGGTTACAAAATTTCAGCCCTGGAAATAGAGGAGGTACTCCGGACACATTCTTCTATCAAAGATTGCGGAGTAGTAGGCATCCCAGATGAAGAATGGGGAGAAAAAGTAGTAGCCGCTTTGGTCACTGAAGAAGCTATAGATATCGAAGCGCTTAATCATTGGATTAGAGGAAAAATGCCGGCCTACAAAATTCCCAGAAAATATCTGATTGTGGACGATTTACCCAGAAATACCATGGGCAAAGTGACCAAAAACGAACTGAAAAAATTATTCTAGCCCATGAATATCTATGGATTAGCGGTTTTGGCCCTCTCCTTCCTTGTAGGACAATGGATGGGTGAGTTTTTGGGAAGCCTGATCGGCATTGACGCGAATGTAGGCGGTGTAGGTTTTGCCATGATCATTCTGATGTTTCTGAAAGAATGGCTGGTTAAAAACAGACTCATGTCTTTTGAAATGGAAGCAGGGATTGACTTTTGGAACAAATTGTATATTCCTGTAGTCATTGCCATGGCCGCAAGTCTCAACGTCAGATCTGCCATTACTTCCGGCACATTGGCTATAGCAGCGGGTGTCTTGCCTGTTTTTGTTTCTTTTTGGGTTTTCCCACTCATTTTGAAAAAATTCAAACCCAAAACTGATGGAGATAGCCTTTGAGATTATTGAAAAAAACGGGCTGATTTTTGCCTTTTTGGTGATTGGTTTACTGGTCTTGATCTCCGAAATAATTTCCAAAAAAATCCTGAAATCCAGAATTCCAGGTTCTGCCATAGCCATATTCTTTGGCCTCATTTTGGGTTATTGGGGCGGTTTCATCACTGGAGGAGAAAAAGGGTTGGCTGATTTGCCCTTATTTTCAGGCATTGGATTCTTGGGAGGGGCCATGTTCCGGGATTTCGCCATTGTAGCCACAGCTATAGGCGCAAGTCTTTACCTGATTGTCCGATCCGGCATGTTGGGCTTTATTTCTTTGTTGGTAGGCATCGCCCTTTTTTTCTTCATCGGCGTTTTGGTGGCACTGGCCTGGGGCTTTAGGGATGCAGCAAGCCTTTGTACCATCGGTGCAGGAGCCTGTACCTATATTGTAGGACCTGTGACCGGAGCAGCTTTGGGCGCCTCCTCCGAAGTGATCGCTCTCAGCATAGGAACAGGTCTGGTCAAAACCATTGCGGTGACCATATTTACCCCTATGGCAGCCAAGCGAATCGGCCTCAATAGTCCTGAATCTGCCATGGCATATGGAGGTATCATGGGAACGTCGAGTGGAGTAGCTGCCGGATTGGCTGCCACTGACCCAAAACTAGTTCCTTATGGGGCAGTAACGGCCACTTTTTACACGGGCTTGGGCTGTTTGCTTTGTCCCTCCGTTTTTTATATTATTCTTCATCTGTTCTTTCCATAAGCCAAAAATTCTGATGATAGCTTGTCTGAAAAATCTACCCATTCTTTTAGCCCTGGCATTAATTGTAGGGGCTTGTCAAAGGGCTGAGGAAACACAAGCTGTCAAACCGAACATCGTGGTTTTCTTTGTAGATGACATGGGATGGCAGGACACGTCTGTGCCATTTTGGACAGAAATCACCGAATGGAACAAAAGGTACCATACCCCTAACATGGAGAAACTGGCTTCCCAAGGAATGAAGTTTACCCAGGCCTATGCCCATTCCGTCTGTTCCCCATCCCGCACAAGCCTATTGACCGGAATGAATCCAGCCAGGCATGGGGTCACCAATTGGACGCTATGGAAAGATACATCCACGGATCGTGAAGATGAGGTGCTGGAATTTCCTGACTGGAATGTAAATGGGCTTCAACCAGTAGATACAATTAATCAGGCCATTTTTGCTCATACTTTACCCTCCATCTTGCATGAAAACGGTTACCATACCATTCATGTCGGTAAAGCCCATTGGGGTGCCATAGGAACACCGGGAGAGAATCCCTTAAATTTGGGGTTTGATGTCAATATTGCCGGACACGCCGCTGGTGGATTGGGAAGTTATCTTGGTGAGAACAACTTTGGCAATGCCGAACCCGGTTCCCTTACACTTCCCTGGGGAGTCCCCGGCATGGAAAAATACCATGGTGACAGCATCCACCTGACAGAGGCGCTGACTTTGGAAACCATCACAGCCTTGAATGAGGCCAAGAAAAAAGATCAACCGTTTTTTCTTTATTTCTCGCACTATACGGTACATATCCCATTGGAAGCAGATAGGAGATTCTATCCAAAGTACAAGGAAATGGGATTGGAAGAGCCTGAAGCCAGGTATGCTTCCATGCTAGAAGGCATGGACAAAAGCCTGGGTGATGTTTTGGATTACCTGAAGGCTAACCAATTAGAGGACAATACCATCTTGGTTTTCTTATCAGACAACGGGGGATTAAGTGCTTCTGCAAGAGGTGGAAAGCTGCACATGCACAATACCCCGCTCAATAGTGGCAAAGGATCTGCTTACGAAGGGGGCATCAGAATCCCGATGCTGATCAAATGGCCGAAAGTTATTGCTCCGAAAAGTACATTCGAGAATTACCTGATTATAGAGGACCTCTTCCCTACCCTTTTGGAAATGGCCTCTGTCTCCAAACCAAAAACAGTTCAATCGATAGATGGGGAGAGCTTGGTCCCTAGGCTGCAAAGTAATAACAAAAACAATTTACGAAAGAAACCCCTGATCTGGCACTATCCCAATAATTGGGGAGCCATAGGTCCGGGAATCGGAGCGACAAGTACTATCAGGGAGGGGGACTGGAAATTGATTTATTGGTACAAAACCAGGCAGTTAGAACTCTTCAATATTGCAGAAGATATATGCGAGACAACCAACCTTGCACCCGAACACCCAGAAAAGATATCGGAATTGGCCAAGAAGTTGGGAGCTTACCTAAGAGAAGTCAACGCCTTTCGTCCGAAAGACATAAGGACAGGTGAATGGGCTCCATGGCCAGATGAATACCAGTCAAACCTAAACAATTAACAAAAACTGATGATGCTATCAACAAGTTTTGGTTATAAAATACTAAATTCCAAATTGTTACCACTTTATTTAACCCGAATTTTGCATTTGCCATGAATTCACCAATTCACTATGATGTTGCCTACGGTCATTTATTAACGAATGAATTATGTACCAAGCACCAAGGGCTTAAAACCCTTGTTGTCACCGATCCTACTATTAAAAAAAATTACGGCGCATTATTTTCTAGACTGAATCCCAGTTTCCTGTTCACAAAAACGATGGAAGCCAGAATTTTGGAACAGGAAAACCAACTTTTACCCCCTTTTGACCTTGTGATTGGACTGGGAGGAGGAATGGCCATGGACATCGCAAAATTCCACGCTTGGAAAAGTGGGAAAACCTTGGTTCAGGTACCAACAGCCATTTCGGTGGACGCCATGTTTTCCTATCCCATTGCCCTGCGATTTGATGGGAAAGTCAAATATGTGGGAGAAATAATACCCGATAAAATTTACTGTGATTTCAATATCCTCCAATCTACCCCACCCGTCTTAAACCGATCTGGCATTTGTGACCTATTGAGTTGCCATACGGCATTATATGACTGGCAATTGGGTGCTGAGAAGGGTAAGAGTCAAATGGATGCTGAACTTTATAATAAAACCGCCAAGCTGCTTCAAGAAGTGAAAGACCAGGTAGATGATATTTATCAAGTGACAGAAAAGGGAATACGTTTATTGATGGAGGGGTTTAAGTTTGTGGCTGTAGAAAATTATAAAATCGGTCATTGTCAATATGAAGAAGGTTCAGAACATTTCTTTTATTATTGTTTGGAAGCGCTGACCCAGAAACACTTTCTACATGGCAAAGTGATTAATTTGGGCATCTTACTGATGAGTATGTTGCAAGACAATAAGGTCGAAGAAATAAAAGCCATTATCAAAAAAGCAGGGGTACCCATCCATCCAGGATCAATGGATATAAGCTACGATGATATTGCTCAGGCGCTAAGGCAATGTAATGCTTATGTGGAAGAAAAAGGTTATAGCTACTCCATACTCAATGACAAAACTATCACGGAAGATTTTATCAATGACGCGATCAATACCATAAAATCAGAGTTTGACCCCACTTTGCAGGAGAAATGAAACTCAAAGTCCTGACCATCCCTCAAATTCTACTTCGGTTTCGAGTAGCGACCTACCTGTATTGGGCATTGTCAGGAGCTTTTTTATGCTATTATATACTGTTCTTTGAAGAAGTTAGAGGAATAAAGGCAAGCGATGTAGGCTTAATGATGTCTTTGTATACTTTGTCGGCTTTAATAGGCCAAAATGTTTTTGGGTTTTTTTCAGATAAGGTAAAAAGCAATAAAATCCCTATTGGTTTGGGAGTGGTATTTTTGGGTATATCTTTTTCCCTTTTTCCTTCCCAAGAAAACATCCAACTTATTTATGCCAATATGATGGCCATAGGATTCCTGCAGCAGCCTATTGGGCCTATGCTAGATGCTTGGGCACTTCGCCATCTAAGCGTCCATAATGAAGAAAAACTGTATGGCAAAATTCGGGGACTTGGTTCTTTTGGCTGGTCCAGCGCAGCAATTATTACTGCTTACCTGATCCAAAATTTTGGATGGAACATGATGTATTGGGTCGCTGTTTTTTGTACACTTTTACTTTTTGTAGTAGTAATGGTTACCCCTGATTGTAAGATCGATGGAAAATACAAGTCAGGTAAGGAGTTAACTCTAAAAACTGCTATTAAGGCTTTATTCGGTAACCCTTCTTATGTGTATATCCTTTTGGTGATTTTTTTCTTGTACCTAGGAGTTCAAACTGCCTATAACTACATGGGACTTATCATCAAAGAAACAGGAGGAGGGGTAGTTGCTCTAGGTTGGACTTATTTTGTGGATGCTGGAAGTGAAATTCCGGCGATGTTTTTGTCTGTTTGGTTACTGTCGAAATATGCCCCAAGAAAACTGATGATAAGTGCTGTCATCCTTTACATCCTACGTTTTTCTCTGATTTTGTATTTCCAAACCCCAATAGCAGTGACCTTAGCCTCAATTTTGGAAGGGTTTGCCTTTGGACTGATGCTTACAGCTTTACGCAAATACATTTTTGATATTATCAAACCGGAAGTTCAGACCACTGCCCTGACTATCTCTGATGCAGTATTCTTAAGCCTGAGTGTAATGATTGGAGGAGCAGTAGGGGGTTGGATCATTCAACACTATTCTGCAATGACATTACTAAGCGTATGTATGGGGTCTGCTATCATCGCTTTATCTTTTCTATTGCTGGGTAAGAGGTTTGATCTTCATTCAGAGGCTAAAATTTAATCCTTCCAACGAAAAAATTACCAGCCATATTTTTCAGGACCCCAATCTTTGATTATTGTTTCTTGTTTCAATAAAATAATTTTCCCGTCTTGCAAGTCTTCTGATAGGACAACACCTGGACCTACAATGCTTCTGGCTCCAGTCTTGACACCGGGAAGCAAAATGGCATTGACCCCTGTTCTGGAAAAATCCCCAATATAACAGGCGTTGGCAAAATCCTGCCCTTCTACATTTTCCCTCCTACCCTTGACCCTCTGATCTGACAGGCTATCATCAAACCTTAATGATCCACAGACTGTACCGGCACCGATATCAGTATTTCCCCCCACAATACCTGCTATTTCCATATAATGGTAAAGATAAACCCCATCAAAAATAACGCCTGACAACTCCGCCGCATGCAATACTTTACAACGATGGCCAATTGTACTTCCCGCTTCGATGTAGCAGTAGTATCCAATTTCACAGTGGTCTCCTATGACATTGTTTCCTTTGAGAATGGCCCCAGCTTTAATTTCTGTATGGTCACCCACCCATACGTTCCCTTCTATGATGACATTTTTCCCGATTTTTGAATTTCTCCCTAACCTGATGAAGCCATCGATCTTTGCACTTGGGTCAATTTCCGCCCCTTCATTCAACAAATTTTCCACTATCTGAGTACAGATTTCTCTGTTATTTTGATAATTGGCCTGGAGAATATGCCAAGGCTTATCCAAATCAAAAGCTGGTATATTACAGACAAATCCCTGCAACTTATTTCCCTTATTCATCCAATCCACCAATGCTGCTTCCAAAAAAACCTCATCGGGAGGCATCATGCCAACTTCCACACTGGGAAAAATCGGTGATACTTTGGTCAAAAATGGAATGAAATCGGGCTCCAATGTAAAGGCTAAAAAATGGTGGCTGGTTTCCGACCTGGAATGACCAATGATTTCCCTTATAGTACCATCCGCATGAAGGTTACAACCTATATAATTTCTGGAGGTTTCCGGATGCTTCAAAAGCAAAGCAGAAGGACCTGTTGATGCTATCAAAAACCGGTCAAAATCAGGCTTTTCAACCCATACATCTCCATACATCACTAAAAATCTCTTACGCTCTATTTTTTTCAGGCATAAAAGGAGTGATTGGGCATTTCCCTCAGTCTCCCCTACCTGAATAATCTCTACATCTTCCACATTCCGTAAAGCATACCTGTACGCCTGTTCATGTTGGTTCACCGCTACCAAAATATGTTTAAACCCAGCACCTTTTAACAATTCTATTTGGTGAATCAAAATAGGTTTATTGGAGATGGGAATCAGAGATTTTGGACGAATTTGGGCATAAGGCCACATTTTTGACCCTTTGCCGGCACTCAATATGATAGCTGTATCCATTTTTTCAATCATCCAATAAGGTAAACACCATCTGCCTGAATTTCCAACCAGTCTGATCTCCGGATGTTTGGCTGGTCTGCTTCATAAGGATGCCAATGACTTTTTCCTGGGGATCGGCAAAATACTGCGTATTGAAATAACCGCCCCAATCAAAGGTGCCTTCACTTCCAATGCCTCCTTCAGCCACGCCCTGAGCAGTCACTACCCCAAAGGCCAAACCATAATGCTTGGCACCGGACCAAAGGTCACCAATTTGATTCTTCATCATTGTTTCGATGGTCTTTCGGCTAAGGATCCGGACCCCATTGAGTTCGCCCCCGTTCAGGTGCATCTGTAAGAAAGTCGCATAGTCCTTAGCCGTACTGGAAAGGCCTGCTCCTCCGGAAAAGAACCTTTTAGCTCCCGTGATGGGATACTGAGGATCATAGAAAGTAACCGGAAAATTCTCCCACTTTCCATCCACTTTACGCTGAACTTTGACTAATCTGCTGGCTTTGGCATCAGGAAGGTAAAACCAGGTGTCATTCATACCCAAAGGATCAAAAAGCCTTGTTCTCAAAAACTGGTCAAATGGCATCCCAGAAACGATTTCTATGAAATAACCCAAGACATCCAAACCTTCCGAATAGGTGTATTTCTCTCCCGGGTTGTGGTGAAGCGGAAGCTTTGCCAATTTCTTGATATTCTCCTCAATGCTGATATGCTCTGTGGTATATAAGTCCACGATACCGGCCTTCTGGTAAATCGTCTTCATCCGCTCATCTCCGTCTATCACCCCATAGCCCAATCCAGAGGTATGGGTAAGCAGATGGCGGATAGTGATTTCTTTATTGGCAGGACGGGCGGTAAATGAGGAGTCCGCGTACCTGAAATTCTGAAGTACCTGAGGGTTTTTAAATTCAGGAATCCAATTGGAGATCGGGTCGTCCAACCTGAATTTCCCTTCTTCCCAAAGCATCATCACCGCAGTGGATGTAATGGCCTTGGTCTGGGAGGCAATCCTGAAGATAGCCTCTTTGGACATGGCCTTACCGTCGGCTGCATCTGCTTTGCCCTTTGCTGCATGATAGACAATCTTCCCGTTTCGGGCCACTAGCGCCACCAAGCCGGGGATTTCATCGTTTTGTATGGCTTCCTCCAGCATGGCATCAAGTTTCTTCAATCGCTCAGGAGCGATGCCTACACTTTGTGGGGTGGCCTCTGATAGCGGAGGAGATTTTTTTGTGGAGGTGGTTTGGGCAAAAGTAAAGGGGATGATCAAAAACAGGAATAAGGTAAAATAGGCTCGGTTCATGTTGGTTGGGGAAAATTGTTGACAATCATTTCAGTTAAGAAATCTAATTAAAAATAATGTCTTTTCCAGTTTAAAATATGGGAAGGTGGCTAGAAAGTGAAATGGTAATCTGGTGTAAGTGAAATTATCTAACTGTAGAATAATGGGGAAACAACCTGTCTTAGTGCATTTGAAAGGGGTGGACAAAAAAGGCTGAAAAAAAGCCAGCACCGTTTGCGACAGAAATAAACCCCATTGAACCATTGAAGCCCTTCTTAAATCCTTGTTAACCAATCAAATAATCCTTACATTTCTTTTTGATACAAAACAAAAAACGCCATGCTAAAAAAGATTCTCATCGGTATAGGAATTTTCATCTTGATACTGATCATCGCATTTGCCTATATGAATTACCGCAGCAGGTCTGTAAGTCCTCCCGAGAATATTAGCTTGGAGGTAGATGGTCTTCAAATAGAGGTCAACTATAGCCGTCCGACAGCAAGAGGACGCCTGATTTTTGGTACAGAAGCTGAGGGTGCCTTGCTGCCCTATGGGAAATATTGGCGCTTGGGGGCCAACGAATCTACCGAAATCACCTTCAATCAGAATGTCAGCTTCAATGGAGAGTTTTTGGCAGCTGGTACTTACAGGCTATATGCCATACCGGGACCGGAATCCTTTCGAATAGGCGTAAATACAGAACTGGGGAAATGGGGAGCCCGGGAACCGGATTACAGCAAGGATATATTTGTCACCGAGGTACCTGTCAACCCACTTGAACAACCTATAGAGCAACTGACTGCCCGCATAAAAGCAGGTGAAGGTGCTGATGCGATCCTGTACTTTGAATGGGCTGAGGTGCAATTGGCAATTCCTATAAGTAGAAAAGCAGAGAGGTAGATTGTTAAGGTTTATGCTAGACTGAAAGGACAATAATTACTTTTTCAGCTAAAGAAACAGGATTTATTCAAATACGTTATATTAGTATGATGAAAAATGTTAAAGATTATATCACTATTGATCCAGAGATTTTGGGAGGTCAACCGGTATTTCATGGAACCAGGGTGCCCATTGAATCCCTTTTCGACCACTTGGAAAATGGTGTGACTTTAGATGAGTTCTTAAAGGATTTTCCCTCGGTTACCAGGGAGAATGCCGTGGCAGTAATTGAAATTGCAGCAAAAATCATGTCTTCTAAAGACATACAAAAATTATATGAAACTGCTGCTTGATGAGAATTTACCGAAAAGATTGAAGGTTGATTTAAATGAATTTGAAGTTTCCACAGTTTCTGATAATGGTTGGACGGGGAAAAAGAATGGAGAATTAATGAAATTAATGGAAGAAAATAATTTTGACATTTTATTGACCTTTGATAAAAACCTTCAATTTCAGCAGAATTTCGGAAAATATTCGTTAACGGTCTTTGTCCTGACTGCCAAGAACAATACGTATAAAAATTTGATAGCGCTAATCCCAATTATCAAAGACAAGATTAAATTAGGTATTAAACCCGGTCCAGAGATAATTAAGAAATAAAAGCGCTAGTGTTCAAATTGTCGGAAGCTTCAAACGGCCAATATCGGTCTTTACAAGTGAAGAAAAACATTTTGAAATTAGCCTTTTTGTATAATTACCGGAAAAAATAACATAGCCTGGTCGAGTAAATTAAGGAGTTCCTCTAATTGGCTAAAAGCAATTCCTTGACACTTTCGGAATCAACCTATCAGTGCACACGGCACTTTTTGTATAATCGGATAATCCTATACTTTGGACATATCCGTATCCCATTTTACTATAAAAAGATTGAAAAAGGACTTTAAAGCAATTGCCAAAAAAATAATAGAACTGAAAAATGCAGACTTGGCATTAAGGGAGAAACTAATTCAAAGCAGGCAGCTCAGCAATGGGTATAACGATGAAATGAAGGCGTTGCATCACAAAAATGCCCAAATCCTCAACGACATAATCAACACGATCGGATATCCGACCAAAGACAAAGTCGGCAAAGAAGCAAGCGAGGCCACTTGGCTGATTATTCAACATTCCATCGGACAACCGAAATTTATGAAAAAGTGTGCCGCATTATTGGAAAAAGCGGTCACTGAAAATCATGCAAACCCGATAAATTTAGCCTATCTAAACGACCGAATAGCAGTTTTTGAAGGTAAACCACAACGATACGGAACCCAATTTGATTGGGATGTAGACGGAAATTTAAGCCCAAACCTTTATGATGATTTGACCAAAGTAAATGAAAGAAGGAAAGCAATAGGATTGAACACATTGGAAGAACAAACAGAAACTATAAGAAGACAGGTTAAAAATGAAAATCAATCCCCGCCTACAGATTATGAGAAAAGGAAACAGGAAATGGAAGAATGGAAAATAAAAGTAGGATGGACGAGATAAAAACCAAACCGACCAGGAAGAAAAATGAAATCAGCATGGGATAAAATCAATGGTTCAACACAAGTATTGGTCATCATTGCCGATCCTGTTTCTCAGGCAAGTACCCCAGAGCTTGCCAACACCCTATTGGCAGAACAGGAGCGCAATCAAATTCTTGTTCCATTTCATGTGAAAGCAGAGGGACTCAGTACTGTTGTCATTGCATTAAGGCAGATCCATAACTTTATGGGGGCTGTGGTGTCGATGCCCCATAAAACGGCCATTGTCTCATTTCTTGACGAATTGACGGTTGAAGCACAACAGGTAGGGGCATGTAATGTAATTCGGAGGGATACTAAGGGGAAATTAATCGGGACCATGTTGGACGGAGAGGGTTTTATCCAAGGGCTATTAGAAGAAGGCCATACTGTTTTTAAAAAGAAGGTGTTTTTGGTCGGCGCCGGAGGGGCCGCATCAGGAATAGCCTTTGCGCTTGCAAAATACGGTGCAGAGAGCTTGTCAATCTACAATCGCACCCAATCAAAAGCGGATCACTTGATTTCCAAAATAAACGCATATTTCCCTGACCTTCCTGTTCGATATGCTGATAGCATATCCAAAGAAGACCAAATTGTAATCAATGCCACTTCCATAGGTATGGCAGGAACCGATGGCCTGCCCATTGCTTTGGATAACGTTCAGGAATCATGTCTTGTCGCCGAGGTGGTAATTTCGCCCGAAATGACCCCTTTTTTAGCAGAAGCAAAGAAGAAAAACTGTAGGATTCATAAAGGCAAACCCATGCTTGAGGGTCAAATAAAATTGATGCTTGACTTTATCAATGAAAAAAGCAGATAGCAGAATTTAATAAGAAAAATCCCCTGTACACGGGATGTTTTTAAAAAGATTAATGGGGATATTGGGAAGGATAGTCAGAATATAGACGCCACTATGGCGTTTATCATTCCAAACTGGCATACTTTACGCCATAATGGGGTGAAGAAAACACTTGGCATCAAGGCTATTGAATCAGCCTGTTTGCAATCAAAAAGCAATAAGCAACTTAAAGATGATATATATTATTTTAGGTTTAATCGGCTCTTTTTTGGCAATATTTATTTTTCAAAAACTTACTGAAAAACGAAGATCCGCGAAAATTGAAGAAATTCGAAAAAATTGGGCCAATCAAAAATTAGAAAATTTTGATTTTGATAGGATCCGCATATTTGCAGACACGGTTCAAGACACCAAATTTCATCGTTTGACCGATCAAACTATGGATGACATTGACTTTTTTGATCTATTCAGGTTTATTGACCGAACCAACAGCAGCGTAGGTCAGCAGTTCTTTTTCAAAAAATTAATTGAACCAACAAACAATACCAAAGACCTAACTGAAGAACTTGTAAACTTATTTTCAAAAGACCAACTACTTAGAGAAGAGATTCAGCTAGAGCTGATGAAGCTTAAGCATGATGATGCTTATTTTATACCTACATTGTTAAATGGAGATCTGTTAGAAAAACCAAAATGGCATAAATACCTGTTATTAAATATTTTCACCATTATAATTTTAATTGCTCTATCATTTAAATTTCCTGTGCTTATCATAGCGCTGCTTTTTCTGTTCACACTAAACATGTTCATCCATTATTGGAATAAGAATAATACGTTTCAGTTTCTTCGTTCATTCCCTCAATTGAATAACCTTATTCACGTATCTAAAACATTAATAACAAAGGATGCCTTTCTCTACCGTCCATCTATCGATGAAAATATAGCCGGTTTTAAACCCTTCCAGAAGCAATTACGATTTATAAATCTTTACAATGAAACCGGGATTCAATCTGAGCTCACGCAACTGGGCTCTTATTTAACAGAATTGATTAAAGCATTTTTTTTGGTGGAGGTATTTGCTCTTTTTGGAATTACCAGGGAATTGGAAAATAAAAAGGAAGCGATAAAAAATCTTATTAACTATATTGGGGAAATTGACAGCTCGATTTCCATAGCTTCATTAAGGGCAGGAAAAGTGAAAACATGCGTTCCGGATTTTACTGCTGTAGGCAAGAAAATTAATGCGAAAGGAATGTTTCATCCACTGATAGAGAATTGTGTTAAAAATGACCTGTCAATAGATGGAAAAAGCATTTTAATTACAGGTTCGAATATGTCGGGAAAATCCACCTTTTTAAGAACCTTGGCCATTAATTCCATATTGGCCCAATCGATTTATACTTGCTTTGCAGACAGTTTTTCTACACCACTTCTGAAACAATTTTCATCAATCAGAATAGATGATAATTTGCTTGATGGTACAAGCTATTATTTTCAGGAGGTTAACATCATGGCCTCACTTTTAGACCAAGTAGCCTTACCACACCAAAACTTATTTTTTCTGGACGAAGTTTTCAAAGGAACTAATACGGTAGAAAGAATCGCAGCTTCCAAGGCAATATTATCCTATTTAAATAGCCAGGACAATATTGTAATTGTATCTACCCATGATATTGAATTGGCAGAGATGCTTAAAAAAGAATACGATTTATATCATTTCTCCGAAACAGTTTACGAAAATGAACTTCACTTTGACCATCACTTAAAAAAAGGCCCATTAAAAACAAGTAATGCGCTTAGGTTATTAGAACTATCCGGTTATCCTGAAAAAGTTATTTCAGAAGCCAGAAAATTAACTTCAACATTAAAATCCAGACAGTAAAATCCTGGTTAATAAGCTACACTGCCAGTCGAGGTAAAAGGAAATTCCTCCGATGAAAGGTTTACAGAACCGCATCCTGATTACCGGACAGGCAGTAAACCTCTCGATTCATTCATCTCTTTTTATTCAGTAAGTTGCTAGCCCAAGGTATTTGACTAATTTCTTTCCAAATTCTCAGTGATCGAATAGATTTGGATAAGAGGCGGTAATCTCTCACAGAATAGCAGATCCATCTAAAAATCCTACATTTCAACTACCCCTTCCCCCATATTTTGATTTTCCCAATTTCAGAATGTCATTTTTATGACATTTCTCTGCATTTAACTCCCTCGAAACCTGAAAAATACCCTGTACAGGGTATTTTTTTTTTAAAAAAAAACAGGAAAATTAAGAAAGGAAATTAAACCTGAAAATTGTTTTTTTTAAAAACATTGAGTCCTCCCTATATTCAGTCATAAAAAAGACTATAAATAGGAAATGTGACCATTATAAGACAACATCATTCAATTTGGTTAATCCTATAAATTGAGGTCTTTGATTGAGTACAGGATTAACCTGGCCGTTGTGCCGAATTTAAAAAGGAGACAACCATCAAATTTGGAAAAATGAAACATACAATTATTACTCTTACTTTAATAATGTCGATCACAGTGACATTTGGACAGTCAAGGTTTCAGAGAAGGCTTACCGCTCATATGGAAGCAGAAAACGAAAACCTAAAAAAATTATTCCCTACACCACTACCAACTCCTTATCCTGATGGAACTCTGGGTGAGAAAATTCAGACACTTTATGAAATTCAAGCTAGAGAAGCTTGTGGTATCATTCGTAACGATACTCGACAATTTATTCCTAGAGATATTGTTTTAGGTTATGGAGAAAGTAGGTTGAGAAGTACACAAATATATGATGTGCCAATTTCCGCAACTAACTTGTTATTCTTGGTATTGTCACCATCAGATGTGACTAAAATTACTACCGGAACTTTTAATGAGGAAGAATATATTAATGCAAAACGTATTATTGGTATAAATGACAATCTTGTCCATTTTGGTCAATCAGTTTTATCACCAATTAACGGTTTCCCAAGTTTATTTTACCAAAAATCATGTGGTAGCTATTTTGTCGGTGACTTATCAACTAGGGTTAGAGCACCAGTTGTAGAACTTGAAGCAAGTCTTGACGCAGAGACAAAAAAAACAACCTCTATAACGACCGTAACTGGCAATTTTTTTAGCCCATTATTTCTTATCCTACGGCAGAATACTGCTCAATCTACCTACGCTCATTTGCTTTTATGGGAAATTTATTGGGAAGATTATAAAAACAATCCGAATAGCACTGAACATCTTTTTGAAATGGGAAAATATATTTCTGAATTTAAGGCGACAATGACAAATAGAGCTATTAATAAAGAACAAAGTATTAGCATGAATGGTAGATTATCAGCAAATATTTCAATGGGTATTCTAAATGCAAATGGTAATATTAATGTTGGAAATGAAAATAAAGTTTCATTTGACTTAAAAGACTTTAGTACTTCTATTCATAAATTAACAAACGGCAATTTAAGTTGGGATGTTGTAGATTTACCTAAAATTGAACAAATCAATCAGAAATTACAAAACAGTCTAAATTTTAAAGCTCCACCTCCAATGAATGGTCTTGTGACACATTTACTACCAACAGAAATCACAAGAATTTTGGTTGGTATTCCAGCTACATTATGCGACAGAAATTCATGGGATGTTGCTCCAGATGGGTACAATTCAAATATATGGAGGGAAAAGCCTAATGTAGTCTCTACATATGTACCAGCAAAAGAAAATGAATTTCCTGAATGCATTTGCAAAGTAACGGGTTTTATAAAAAGGGATGTTATTGATAATGCCTCTAGGAGTAATGGATTCATTGAGTTATTCTTGAGTCTTAATAATAAAAATGAAATTGCAGGTAAAAAGCTTACTATAAACATTTCCGAACCAACAGTTAGAGTAACTGATAATCCAAAGACTTCGACTATAAACAGCGAATCAATCAATGCTTTAAGAGAAGAGATAAAAATTGCTAACAAAGTTCTTTATAACTACCCAATACAGTTCACAATCAATGCAACAGGTATCCAGTTGACTGAGCCCTATAGAATTACTAACATTCAGATTGAATATTTAAACAAAGAAAACGAAAATAAAATGCTATCAATTTCAAATGGACCTGTTGTTAAAGGAAACTCAGTAAGTTTTGATATTCGATCTTCTGAAAAATTACAAACATTTGTACCACAAGGAGAGATAATAGTACCTATCAAAGTAAAATTCAATATTGAAATTAAGGGCGGAACAACAACACAATTAGTTACAAACACAATTAATTTAAGATTACCAAATCTAGTTGAAAAGGTTGAAGTAAAATCAAATATGAGAGAATAAAAACTGGGCATATCAATTAGCCCAGAAGAGGAAAGCCTTGGGAAAAACCCTGATTGGAGAAAAAATCTATTAGGGACGCCGATAGTTATCAGGATGCTAGTGGCTGCCTGCCCTCCGGGAGGCGGATTGACTGACCTGTGCCCCGTGGTGTACATCCGCAGAGTGAAGGGTTTGCTAGGAGGAACAGTAGACTGATAGGAAGATTTTAGAAAGCGGATTCCCGGGCTTCACTCCCTCCACTTTCTAAGTTTATTACGTAAATCATTAATTTCCTCCTCAGTTGGATTAATAATCTCCTTTACAATCGGATTGTCAAAATAATTCAGGTAACAGGGAGGAAAATCTTCTTTTTTAAAATCTCTCCCTAATCTTTTACCAAAGCATTCCAGACATAGCATTCCCTCCCCTACCCCATATTTTTCCCATAATTCTTCTGTAACTGCATAAAAGTTGACCTTTCCTATTTTGGTATCAACACCACATTCTTTACAAGTATGATCCAATTTCATAATGTTAAAAATTTGAATAATTCCCCTAAAATTGTACATTTTTTGTTTCAAATGAGATAATGAACGTGAAAAATACCCTTTACAGGGTATTTTTAAGTTAAGTGGAATTTGGTAGGTTTAAGAATATAAAAGAGACAGAAAGTACACATATTTGTCCAATAATAGAAGCTTTATTAACTAAAGGTTTACAAATAAATAAGTTGGCAGCAAGTGTAACGAACAGACACCATAAACATTAACCAAACTACTTTACAATATAAGACAATATGAAACTTTGCTACATATGGACAGAAGACTACAAAGGATTTAAAAATCAAGGGTTCAATCTTGCAACTGACTATATCTTCAATTATTCCACGACAAATTCATTTCTGACACGAACCGTAAACGAAAAGCACATAAAGAATTTTTTCGGAAACGAAATAACAGACATTGTTGGAATTATTGGAAAGAACGCATCAGGAAAAACAAATATTTTGGAGCTAATTCAATATGTTGTTGAAGGAGCAAACACAATAATAGGTAAGCCATTCTTCGCTGTTTTTAATCATAATAATAAATTCATCATATTCAATTACAGAATATCTCAAATACAAAATGACTTTGGAGCAGAATTAAGAAACTATGATGGAAAGATTTCAGATGTTAATTCAATTTTCTTTTCCAATGTTTTTGATGGAAGAGTATACAACTTTGGAAAAAAAATAATCAATATCTCTACAAATGATTTAATGAATAGCCGATTTGGTGAGAATATCAACAAGAATTACCAAAAGACAATACAACAACAAATTAAATTTATAAAAAGTCAGCAGTTCAGACATTTGGAAGAAATAGAAAGCTCTATTGACCCAAATGAAAAACCAAAACTAAAACCTTCAAAAGTTATTCTTACTGCTCCAATATGGCAAAATATAATTCACCGAATTAAATTGTTTGACGAGAAATACAAAAGGGAGACAAACTATGAAATAAACTTAAGAGAATTTGCATTGAGTTTTAGAAGAAAAATTACTGACAACAAATCAGCTAATTCAATAAAATATTACACTGCTTTTTTAGTTTTTGTTGACTTTATTTTGAACAGAGACATTTTAAACCAAATAGATGGCAAAGTCATTAAGAATAAAGAAGAACTACACCAAATATTAAAATCCATATTTGAAAAAACACAATCAGATTTTAGAATCGATGAAATATACAACTACTTCACGAGAGAATTTGCCGTTGAAATAGACAAATATTTCAATGTATTTGAAACACATAAATTTTTAGTTGAATTACAGGAAAGGGATTTTGGCAATCAAAGCACTTCTGAATTTAAAGAAGATATTGGTAGCTATGCCAATCGTAGAGTTCAATTTACCTTAGATTACAATGATAGAGTTGGTTTTTTTCTGACAGGTTATCTAGATGCTATTACAAACCAAAGTTTGTCATATAGTGTTGAGTGGGCGGGAATAAGCAGTGGTCACAAAGCTTATCTTAATCTTTTTGCCAATTTCTATTCAGTCGCATCTAAAATCAGAGAAGATAATGTATTAATTTGTATTGATGAAGGCGATCTGTATTTTCATCCAAAATGGCAAACCGAGTTTCTTTATAAGTTAATCAATATTTTACCTAAGATTCTACAAAAGAAATGTCAAGTATTTTTAACAACGCATTCACCTTTTTTAGTTTCAGATTTACCAAAAAGCAATTTGATTTTTGTTCAAAAAACAAGCGAAGATAATCTCTCAATAATCAGTAATGAGAATATAGAAGGTGAAACATTTGGTGGCAACATTGGTGAATTATATCTAGATGCTTTTTTTATGCAAGGCAGTCTAATAAGTCGTTTTGCAACTGATAAAATTCAAAATATCATTGACAAAATCAGGATGCAAAAAGGACAAATTAATTCAGACGATAGAACATTAATATCAAAAATCGGTGATGATTTAATCAAAACACAATTAGAAAAGCTTATAGATGATAAGAATTGATGACCATACTAATATTAACCTTGACACACTTGCAGAACAGCATTATAATAATCGCATTGGAAATGTTCTTGTTGATGGTGTGAATTATCACGCTACTCAATCGTTGATAGGAAGAATTAGAGTTCAAAGAGCACAGGATGCTGTAATTCCAAACCAGACAAGATTAGATTTTTGGGATTATCTTTTAAATGATGACTTTCGAAATTTAAAGCGTGTTATTACATCAAGACCTGACACTTTAAAAGTAATTATTGGTGAAATTGAGGATATTTGTGGTGCAGGATTTTTTTCTAACGATATAGACTATGAAAGAGCAACATTAACAGATTTTGGAGTTATTGTTAGGAATGTTTTTAATTACGATGCTTATAGAAACGGTGCCCAATGCAGTGCTAACTGTCAACAACTTAATTTATCCTACTGTCCATATTGCAACGAACAAACAATTCAAGTAATAGAAGACATTAACGGACTAGATGGTGATGTTAGAGAAAGGGCGTTACTACAATTAGACCATTTTTATCCACAATCAAGACATCCTTATTTTGCAGTTTCCTTTTTTAATTTGATTCCAGGCTGTGCTGTTTGTAATGCCCAATTAAAAGGTGAAAAGAAGTTTGATATTGATTCACATTTCAATCCATTTCACAAACGGCTAGACGATTTTTTCAGTTTTCAAATAGATTCATTATTACTTCAATCAGAAAATGATGTAATTATTAATTACATTAACAAAGCACCCCATCTTGACAACGCATTAACTGACTTTACTATCTTAAACAGGTATCAAAATATAGCTCACAAAAGGACGGTGTTTAAACTTTTTCAATCTTTTAAAAATCATAGTTCAAAAATAAATCGGTCTATCGCCCAACAATTTCAAGGTTTGTTTATAAACGAATCTAAAAGACGAGTTCTACTTGAAAAATATAATGTTCCAGTAAATCAAAATGAAATAAATCAAGTTCATTTGGGCAAACTAAAAAGGGATATAGTTATTCAAATGAAGGTTTTGAATCCATAAATGTAATACTGACAAATATGACGACAAAAAGAAAAGATAAAAAACACCAGCTGCCAACAGGCGTTTGGCTCAATGGCGGATTACGTGGTTAATTGAACATTCTACCTCGCATCAACTTTTGTGGTGTATTGACAGTTTTGTGCTCCGAAATCCGCCACTGCGCCAAGCGCCAAAACGTTGTAGCCAATGCAAAAAAAGTGAACCGCATAGAAATGAAAAGCAAAAAAATAACCCACCGCACGTCAAGCACATTGCCTTTGCCCTTCGGGACAAAGCCAAAGAGCTTGCCTTGTCAAACGCTCAAAAATGAGAATTGAAAGGATACAAATACGAAATTTTAAAAGCATTAAAGAGATTGACTTAAAGGCTAGTCAAGAAGTAAATGTTTTTATTGGCGAGAATAGTGTTGGCAAAAGCAATGTTTTCGATGCAATTACTTGGCTTTTAGGTCCTGTGTATCCTTCTTTCAACTCAACTCAGCCTCAAGACCGTTACAACGGAGACGAAGAGAATGAAATCAAAATTCGCCTGTCTTTTGATGATGGTAACTTTCTTGAATTAGCTGAATCTTGGGAATATAAGGGCTATCAAAAAAGCGGATTGAATTTCAATGGAGGATTTATAAATGACATTGAAAGACAAAAGTATTGTTCGGCTTATGTGGGTGTAGATCGTGCAATCATTGATTATCTTCCTTCGAACCGATGGTCACTGATGGGCAGAATTCTTTTAGAAATCAACGAACTTTTCAAAAGTGAGGAAGTCTTAGATGAGGAGACAGGCGAGATAATTACCAAACCAGAACATTTCAAGAAGGAACTTGAATCTATCCGCGATAACGTACTCTTTAGTGTTAAGGACAATCACGGAAATGAAGTGATGAAGCAATTCATAAAGATTCTACAAGTCGAATCGGCCAAACAACTAAATAGGCCAGAAAATGACTTTACAATCGATTTGAATTTATATGACCCATGGAACTTTTATAGAACACTTCAATTAATTGTAAATGAAACAGACACATCGCTTTCATTTCAAGCATCTTCATTGGGCATGGGAGTCCAGGCTTCTATTTCAATCGCAATATTAAAAGCATATTCTCAACTGAAACTAAACAACAGCACCCCTTTGTTTATTGATGAACCCGAATTATTCTTGCATCCTCATGCACAACTCAACTTCAACAGAGTTTTGCGAGAATTAGCTGAATCAGGTACTCAAATATTCATTACTACCCATTCGCCAAATTTTTTAAGTGTTAGTCACTTTGATGAAATCTTTGTGGTTAGGAAGACCGCTGAGAGCGGGACTTATATAAGAACTGCTCAATCGAATGAATTCGTAAACGATCTTGAAATAAGAAAGGGTATTAAAACTAGTGAATTAGACCTAATGGAACATTACAGATCCATTTATGACTTCACAGGTGACACCCAAAAAGCAAATGAAGCTTTTTTTAGTAGAAAGGTGATTCTTGTCGAAGGACAGACAGAATCCCTTATTTTACCCTATTTTTTCGACATAATTGGCTATGATTATATCGCCAAAGGCATTTCAATCGTCAGGTGTGGTGATAAAGGTCAACTTGATGCGTTTTTTCGTCTATATTCAGAATTTGGTATTCCTTGCTATCTGATTTTTGACGGAGATAAGCAAAACGAAGGGACACAATCAGAAAATGAAACAAAAAATAAAAATCGTGATCTTACTGTTTTATTCGGAGAAGCGGAAGAATTTCCAGAAACTAAAGTCACTGATCGATATCTTGTTTTCAAAACAAAGATTGAAGATCATCTTGGGTTCGCAGTAGGAAATAATGCTAAGGCACTAAAACTTTACCGTCTTGTTCAGCAACAAATTCAAACTCCTGAACAAGTTCCAGAATGGGTACCGCAGATTTTAGAAAAGATTGAAAACTTGCCCGTTGAGGCAGAAAGCGTATTAAAAAAATAACATGGCCAAGAAACAGACCAAAAAGCAAATAGAACAATACGAGCACAGCAAGGAAGAACGCTCTAACATCCCTCATGTTGGACTGGTAACGCCTACAAGTGACCCTGACACAGGTGAAAAGAAAAAATACCAGTACGACCCGCACCTGGACCCACAATTGGTTTGGGCAGGGAAAGCGGAGCATACCAGTTTTGAAGTGCCTACGGTGAGTTTGCATGTGCATGAACGCATTGACCCGAAAACCATCATTGAAACCGTAAAAAAGGAAAAAGACGATGGCGGACAAATGAGCTTGTTCTCTGAAAAGAAACCATTGCGTGAAGCCATAGACTTTTACAAACACAAAGAAGGCTGGACCAACCGACTCATTGCAGGCGACAGCCTTTTGGTCATGAACTCCCTTTTGGAGAAAGAAGGGATGGCAGGTAAACTTCAAATGATGTTTTTTGATCCTCCTTATGGTATAAAATACGGGAGTAACTTTCAACCCTTCCTCAATAAAAGGAGTGTTTCAGATGGTAAAGACAGTGACTTAACAGCTGAACCTGAAATGATTAAAGCCTTTCGAGATACATGGGAATTAGGCATTCATTCATACTTGACCTATCTTCGCGACAGGTTGAAATTAACACATGAACTACTTAGTGAAACGGGTAGTGTTTTTGTCCAAATTGGAGATGAAAATATTCATCACGTTAGAGAAATTTTAGATGAAATATTTGGCTCTCAGAATTTCTTTTCAATTATAACATTTAAAAAAACTCTTCCGCTTGGAAGTAGTGGATTAGCAGGAATCAATGATTTCATACTTTGGTACGCAAAGGACAAAACCAAAGTTAAGTATAATGAGCTATTTGTAGAAAAGCCAATAGGTGAAGGAACTGGCTATACTTGGGTTGAGCTTGCTACCGGAGAAAGAAGAAAAATGACCAAGGAAGAAAAGCTTACACCTGGTCTTTTACCTAAAGATTCAAAAATTTTCTTTACTAGTTCTCTATCATCTTCAGGATATACTCCTACATGTATGTTTGATTTTGAGTTCGAAGGTAAAATCTATAAATGTGGAGCTAAAAGCTGGAGAACAACACCTGAAGGCATAAAGACTTTGATAGAAAAAAGAAGAATTATGGCTCCTGGTAATTTACCAACCTTTATTCAGTATCATGATGACTTTCCAGTTCAGCCTCTTCATAACATGTGGTATGACACACATGGGGCAACCGACCTTAAATACGTAGTACAAACTTCAACTAAAGTCATTCAAAGGTGTATGCTTATGACAACTGATCCAGGAGACTTAGTTATGGATATAACATGTGGAAGTGGTACTACTGCGTTTGTTGCTGAAGAGTTTGGAAGAAGGTGGATAACTTGTGATACCTCAAGAGTGTCAATTACGATTGCAAAACAAAAATTACTTACATCTCAATTCGACTACTTTAAATTAGCGCATCCTAATGAAGGTGTAGACAGCGGTTTTGAATACAAAACAGTCCCTCATATAACTTTAAGTCAAATTGCTAATAATGCACCTTTGGGATCAGAAACTTTACTTGATAAACCCAGAGTTGACTCTTCAAAGACTCGAGTTACTGGTCCATTTACAGTAGAAGCAGTCCCAGCTCCTTACGCTAAAAGTTTTGATGAATTAGAACAAGAAGATACAGGGTCAGATACTTCCATTGCACGAAGCGGAGAAACCAACCGCCAAGCCGAATGGCGTGATGAATTGTTGCGTGCGGGTGTAAGAGCCAAAGGTGGCAATATTATTCAATTTACACGCGTAGAGCCATTGGCAGGTACCAAATACATCCAAGCAGAAGCAGAAACGAAGGAAGATATTCCTAAAAAAGTTTTGGTGGTTTTTGGTCCTGAACACGCTCCATTAGAACAACGCATGGTAGAAAATGCTTGGCAAGAAGCAAGAGCATTAAAACCAGATATGTTGCTGTTCTGTGCTTTTCAGTTTGATGAAGAAGCTGCCAAAGACATTGACGAACTAACACCGGCCATTGCAGGAATGCAACTGCTCAAAGCCCAAATGAATGCGGACATGCTTACAGACGACCTACGAAAAAAACGCAGCAGTAACGAAAGTTTCTGGTTGGTGGGTCAGCCTGATGTTCGCATACACAAAGTAGAAGATGGAAAAATCCGAGTAGAAGTAATGGGCTTTGATTATTATAACCCTAAATCTGGCTTAGTAGATAGCGGGGGTAAAAACGACATAGCCATGTGGATGTTGGATACGGATTATGACAACCGTTCACTTTTCCCTTCACAAGTATTCTTCCCTATGGCAGGGTCAGGAGATGGTTGGGATAAACTGGCCAAAAACCTAAAAGCAGAAATAGACGAAGAAAAAATAGAATCATTTAAAGGCACAATTTCCCTAACCTTTGAACCGGGTTCTGCAGTTGCTGTAAAAATAATTGACGCACGTGGTATTGAAAGTTTAAGAGTTTTAAAGGTATAAGTTATGGCAGGAAATATCGATAAACTCATCATCAACAGTCCTCATCAAGAACCACAACAACATTGGTATTACGATAGAGAAAATAGAAATTTCTACATCAAAGAAGGTAGAAGACCTGCAGGTTATGTGATGGCAACACCCAATTCCAAAGCCTTTGACGACCCAGGTATTTTTGTAGAAATAGATACTGTTAATCAAATTCGCCCTAGAGTCAAAGCATGGCGAGAAGCTGGTTACCCGGGCGTAACAGGAATTACCAAACGCCTTTTGGAGCATTGGCAAGACCCAGAGGAACGCAAAGACCGAAGGTTTTTCTTTTGCCAATTAGAAGCCATTGAAACCTTGATTTGGCTAACAGAGGCACCCGCTGCGGACAAAGTTGGCATCAATATTCAAGGAGATGGCGGAGATTTTGAACGCTGGTGCAGTAAAATGGCAACAGGTTCGGGAAAAACCATCATCATGTCGATGATTATTGCTTGGAACTTTTTGAACAAAGTCACCAATCCCACCGATGCACGTTTCAGCAAATATGCTTTGTGTGTTGCTCCTGGACTAACTGTAAAAAGTCGTTTGCAGGTCTTACAACCCACACACGAAGAAAACTACTATGAAGAATTTAATATTGTGCCTGCCGCCTTGATGGATAAACTCCGCCAAGGTAAAGTTATCATTCACAACTGGCACTCCTTAGCTTGGGATTCACAAGAAAAAATTGATGCTAAAGTTGAAAAAGGCCAACTCCGTTCGGTGGACAAACGCCAGCGAATGGAAATTAGCGGTGAGGCATATGTGCGTCAGGTTTTAGGCGAAATGAGCAATGCCCGAAATATCATTGTGTTGAATGATGAAGCCCATCACGCTTGGAGAATGAATCCCGAAGCGGTTGGGAAATATCAGCGAACAGGTTCTGACAAAGACAGTGCAGAAGAAGCCACCATTTGGATAGGTGGTTTAGATAAAATCCATGAGCAAAGAGGCATTTTAAGATGTTTTGACTTATCCGCAACACCTTTCACACCATCAGGGAAGAAAGCAGCAGAAGATGCGTTATTCACTTGGATAGTTTCAGATTTTGGTTTAAATGATGCCATTGAATCAGGTTTGGTAAAAACACCAAGAGTGGTTGTTCGTGACGATAGTGAACGTACCAAAGAATTGAAATCAAGGCTATACCACATTTACGCAGATGATGAAGTAAAAGACGACATCAACCGCAAGGCAGATGAAACCGAACCATTGCCCGACCTTTTAATCAATGCCTATTACTTATTGGGTAAAGATTGGCAGGAAACGAAGAACGAATGGGAATCGGTTGGACACAAAGTACCACCTGTAATGATTACAGTTGCCAATAGAACAGAAACATCATCACGTATCAAATATGCCTTTGACCACAATCAGATTTTAATTCCTGACTTGTGCAATCCTGATAAGACTTTGCAAATAGATAGTAAGGTTTTGGAGAGTGCGGAAGCAGAAACGGAAGCGGTAGAAATAATAGTTGAAACCGAAGATGAAGACGGAGAAGAAAGCACACCTAAACTGACCAAGAAGCAACAGGCAGAACTTCTGAGGCAAACCGTTGATACCGTTGGTAAAGAAGGCGAACCGGGCGAGCAAATTCAAAATGTGATTTCCGTAGGTATGCTTTCAGAAGGTTGGGATGCGAAAACAGTAACGCACATTATGGGCTTGCGAGCATTTACCAGTCAGTTACTTTGCGAACAAGTAGTTGGAAGAGGGTTAAGACGAGTGAGTTATGATGTAGGTGATGATGGATTATTTGAACCTGAATATGTGAACATTTTTGGTGTGCCATTCACGTTCTTGCCACACGAAGGAGGTGAAGGAACACCACCACCGCCACCAAAACCCAAAACCAAGATTGAACCAAGAAAAGAAAAGGCACAACACGAAATCACTTTTCCGAATATCATTCGAATAGACCATATCTATCGTCCGCAATTAAAATTGGATTGGGATAAAGTGAATGTTTTGGAAATTGACCCTTATGAGTCTATTACAGAAGCAGAATTGGCAGCCATTATTTCAGGTAAAGCCAACCCGAAAGTAAAAGCGGCTATAGGATTAGAACAGATTGCAGAGGATACAAGAGTACAATCCATTGTTTTCAGGATAGCATCAACGATTTACAATTCAGAAAAGAAACCCGACTGGAAAGGGAGTAAAGAGATTTTTCTGGCTCAGGTCGTCCGTATTGTGGAACAGTTTATTGATTCAGATAAAATCAGGGTCAAGAATGACCTGTTTCATCAAGACGATTCCAAAAGAAAAATTCTCATCCTTCTGAACATGAACAAAATTGTACAGCACATTTGGACAGCCATTCGTTCGGAAAACACAGAGAAACTTACTCCTGTATTTGACAAGGAAAGACCAATCCGGTCAACAGAGGATGTAAGAACCTGGTACACGAGCAAACCTTGCGAGTGGACAGAGAAATCACATATCAGCCATTGCGTTTACGATAGCGGTTGGGAAGCAAGTGAAGCATATTTCTTTGACAAATCAGACTTGGTAGAATCATTTGTAAAGAATGACCACTTAGGATTCACCATTCTATACAATCACAAAGGAGTAATCAGAAAATTTTATCCTGACTTTATTTTGAGATTGGTTAATGGAGACTACATGGTTTTGGAAACAAAAGGGGTTGACAGCCAACAGAACCAAACCAAACGTGAATATTTAAACGAATGGATAAAGGCAGTAAATAATCATGGTGGCTTTGGAAAATGGCATTGGGATGTTTCATTTCACCCAAGCGACATAGAAGGACTAATAAAGAAATGTATGGACAAAGAATTAGCCTAGCGCATTTGCAGCACATTGCCATCCTCGTTCCTGCGGTGGCAAAGAGCTGTAAGCCAACGCTAAGACTGGCAAACATCATGAAGATAAACAAGAAAGAAGAAGAAAGCACTGGCTACACAGCGTGTATCTGGCAGTAGCGGGAGAAGTGTTAAATTGAAGGTTTGTACTTCTAAGAAACTTTGTGCTAAACGGAAAGTTAAGTGCTTCTAAACCGCTACTGCACAAACACGCAAAACGTTGGCGGTAATTTTAAAACAAAAACCGAATAAATGAAAAGGACATACATAGTTATTTATGACATCTCGGATGATGGAGACTATGATGGGATTTATGAAAAATTGAAATCCTACTCAGGTTGGGCAAAAATAACCGAGTCAACTTGGGCAATAGTAACGTTAAAGAAAGCTAAAGAGGTTCGTGATGAATTAAAACCTTTTATTGGATCTACAGGACGATTATTTGTCGTGAAGTCAGGTGTTGAGGCGGCCTGGTCCAATGTGAGAGCTAGTAACGAATGGTTTAAGAAAAACTTGTAATTATGACACGCGAACAAAACGAATCATATCCAGTAAAGCGTGGCAAGTTTGATTCCTTGACCATCTTTGACGTAACTGAGCAAGAACTAAAGATTATTGAAAATGGGTCTACTAATTCACTATTCCTAAATTTTGCAATTTTTCTACTATCAGTTTCAGCTTCATTTTTTGTTTCAATTTTCACTGTTGATTGGTTTCCAAAAGACCAAGAACCTCATTTGATTTCCTTTATTGTATTCTTAGTTATTGCAATTTTATCTCTGCTTGTGGGGGTTATTTGTGGAATAGTCTGGATTAGGTCTCACGACTCATTAAAGGACACAATCAAAACAATCAAACAACGACTTGTTGAAGAAAAAGTTGAAGACCCTGAAGATGATGAATCCATTGACATCGGAACAAAAGAAGAATAAAAAACTACCGCCAACTTTTAGCCCATTAGCCGAAAGCCCTTACAAAAAAGCCCTGATAGATTTTTTATCCTATCAGGGCTTTTGGTTAGTGGCTGTTGACTGACATCCTCAGGGTGAAGGGCTTGCTAGGTGGTACAGTAGGCTGATTGGTGGATTTTAGAAAGGGGTTGCCTGGGCTTCACTCCCCTCCCTCCAAGACAAATCCTTCTCCTCTTCCAATTCACCATTTACCAATTTTTATTTTCTCTTTCCCATCTATTATCATAAGCACTTCTTTTACTTTAATTTTACAATATGTCCCCAACCTTATAAACCCCACCAAAATATGTTTCAAGCAGCCATTGAAAAAGTAGCTTCCTTTACCAGACCTATCCATACCATCTTGCGGACCTATGGGGGAAAACAAATTATCCCGGGGGCCGCAACGCTGTTTTTTGTAAATGAAGAAGGCTATGCGGTTACCTGTAAGCACGTCATTCAATTGCTCGCTGCTTCCGACAAGCTGACAAAAAATTACAATACCTTTAAAAAAGAAAGAGAGCAACTTCCCAGGGATGGAAAGTACCGGAAAAATCTCAAAGGACTTGAATTGAAATACAAGTTGAACCCGGAGACCGAGATACAGATCAAAAACACCTTTGTGGACTGTGTGGACTCCATGTCGGGCTTCACCTGGCACCTGCATCCCAAATATGACCTGGCCATCCTAAAATTCAATGACTTTAAAACCCTTCATTACAAGGATTTCGCCATCTTCAAGAAGGATACTTCACAAATAAAACAAGGGGAATTTTTATGCAGACTGGGTTTTCCCTTTCCCGAATTCAATAATTTCAGGTTTGACGAAAGTACAGATGAGATTGAATGGACCCCAACAGGAATCAAGACTTCCCCTAGATTTCCATTAGAAGGAATGGTGACCCGGTTTTTGGCAGAGGATAACAAAATTTTTGGCATAGAAATGAGTACTCCCGGGCTCAAAGGCCAAAGTGGTGGTCCCCTTTTCAATCAAGAAGGGATCCTGTATGGCATGCAGTTTTCGACCAAGCATTTGCACCTGGGATTTGACATCATTGAAAAAGAAGTATTGCTTAACAATAAGATCAAGAAAGTTTCGGATCATGCTTTTATCCATTTGGGCCAATGCATCCATGCAGACATCATCAAGGAGTTTTTGAAGCTGCATCAAGTGAAGTTCTATGAAGAATAATGTTTGGCATTATTGTGAGCTGGTTTGGGCCCACCCAGAATGGATGATCAGGAGCAATCCTAAGGTAAAAAGGAGGATGTTTTTCATGTTATGGTTCTTGGGTTAAACGAGACAATTCAAATTGGGCTGTGGATATTTTTATAGGATTCATTCGATTTAGGGAATTTATCCAAGTTATTCAAAATATTAGATGTTACCTATGAAAAATAAACCAGTCTATCAAAATTGAATATCATAAGTCTTTCATTCTGATTAAATTGGAAATTATCATTACAAAACCATAAACCCGCTCAGCACATGTTCAAATTATTACTCCTATTTGCTGTCTTTTGGACAGACCCGAATAATCCCGAAAATCCAGCAGTCCATATCCGAATCAATCAGTTGGGCTATCTCACAGAAGACTCCAAGGTAGCTGTAGTTTTTAGCGAAACGCCTATTAAAGAGTCTTTTCAATTGATTGACCACAACACCGGTGAGGTGGTAGGGGAATTCAAATCCCAAAGGTTAAGAAAGGATAATTGGGGTGGTTTTGAATACAGCGAAGTTGATTTTAGCCAAGTCCAAAAGAGTGGTTCCTACTTTTTAAAAGGAAAAAGATCAAAGGCAACCTCTACCGTTTTCAGGATTGGTGATGATGCCTATGGAAATCATCAGGAGACCTTGTTGGAATTTATGCGGCAGCAGCGCTGTGGCTACAATCCTACTTTGGACATGGTCTGCCATGAAAAAGATGGCAGAAGCTTCTTTGGCCCTATGCCTGACAGCACTTTTGTAGACCTCAGCGGTGGCTGGCATGATGCGGGAGATCAACTCAAATACCTTATCACTTCTAGCTATGCCACAGCCCATATGCTGATGGCTTATGAGATGTACCCGGACAGGTTTGAAGACAAGGTCAATGCCTTGGGACAGCCATGGCCAAATGGCATCCCCGACATTTTGGATGAAGCAAAGTGGGGCCTGGATTGGATCCACAAAATGCATCCGGCGCCGGACCAACTGTTCCACCAAGTGGCGGATGACCGGGACCATAGAGGTTTCAAAATCCCCAATCAGGACAATTCGGATTATGGTTGGGGAGAAAATCAATATCGTGCGGCATATTTCGCTAATGGTAAACCACAAGGATTAAGACAATATCAAAGCGAGGCAACAGGGGTTGCAAATCTGGCGGGCAGAAGCGCTGCTGCCATGGCATTGGCTGCAAGGATTTGGGAAAAAGACCTGAATGATCCGGTATTTGCAGCAAAATGCAAAAGAGCGGCCATTTCACTCTATAATTTGGGAAGAGAAAAAGAAGGTTTCCAGCAGGGAAACTCCTATGGCGCCCCTTATCGATACAATGAAGAGACATGGGCGGATGATATGGAGTGGGCGGCTGCAGAACTTTTCAAGCTTACAGGGGAAAACGAGTACTTAGATCAGGCAAAAAAATACGCCTTAATGAGCAATACGGAAGACAGCTGGACAGTCAGAGATTCTGCTGCTCATTACCAGCTTTATCCATTTATCAATATGGGGCATTATTCCCTGCATGAAGTAGTTGATGAGGATTTTAAAAAAGTATTGGAAGGGTATTACCTCGATGGTATCCAATACACGCTTCAGAGGGCTGAAAAAAATCCTTTCCATATTGGTGTTCCTTTTATTTGGTGCAGCAACAACCTGTTGACCAGTTTGGTCACCCAAGTAATCCTCTACGAAAAAATGAGTGGAGACAAAAACTTCGAACCTTTCCTGTCCGCACAAAGGGATTGGTTGTTTGGACGGAATCCTTGGGGCACTTCCATGTTTACCGGAATTCCTGACCATGGAGAGTACCCTGTTGAAGTACATACCAGTCTTTTTGTTCTGTTGGGTTTAGAGGTTCCTGGGGGATTGGTAGATGGCCCTGTATATACTTCAATTTATAATAACCTGATAGGGTTGACTTTGCTGAAAGAGGATAAGTTTGCGGCCTTCCAAAATGAACATGTAGTCTATCACGACGATGTGGGGGATTACAGCACCAATGAACCCACCATGGATGGTACAGCTGGTGCCATTCTCATGATGACCCATTTCAGCAAAAAATAAAAGAACCGGTCCTAATGGACCGGCCTTTTTTCTATCAAACACAAAACAACTTATTTCACTAGTCTATTTTTATCTCGAAGTAATATTCCTGACCATTTGGATACACCCCTAGAATCACTACTTCTTCTCCTTTATTGTCTGACAGGACATTGGTCATATCATCTGCATTGGAGATTCTGTACCTTCCATCAGAACCTATTACCGAGGTAACGATAAAGCCTACCTTAGCCCCTGCTTTTTTCCAACTTTCATTGTCCACACTGATAATGGCGGCTCCGCCTTGTAATTTAAGCCTGTTCTTAATATCAGCCTTTACATCCTCAAAAACTACTCCTTCAAAAGTCACCCGTTTAGGCAACTCTTTCCTTACGATTTTGGTATCGCCGGCAATATTCCTCAGCGTAGCAGAAGCTGTTTGTTCTTTGCCCTTTCTGAGGTATTTCACTTCTACCTTATCTCCAGGCCTTTTTCTGGCCACCATTTCCTGTAGTTTGGCGACATTGAAGGTTTCCACACCATCTATTCCAATGATGACATCTCCCGACTTAAGTCCGGCTTCTTCTCCTCCACTTCCTTCATTTACATCTATGATATATACGCCTCGGTTTACTCCTATATTTTGGATTGTTTCTTCATCCATTAAATTTACATCCCGGATTTGAACACCCAATAAGCCCCTTTGTACGGCTCCAAACTCCAATAAATCGTCCATTACTTTTTTCACAATGGAGGTTGGAATGGCAAAGGCATATCCATTAAACGTACCCGTTCTTGAAGCAATGGCCGTATTGATACCGATAAGCTCGCCAGCCAGGTTGACCAATGCTCCTCCAGAGTTGCCTGGATTTACTACCGCGTCGGTTTGAAGAAAGGATTCTATCTGAAGATTGTTTTCTACGTTTCTCAATACACCAATATTCCTTGCTTTGGCACTGATAATACCAGCAGTAACCGTAGAGGTAAGGTCAAATGGGTTTCCCACAGCCAATACCCACTGTCCCACCAAGACTTTATCAGAATCTCCAAATCTCACATAAGGCAGGCCTTCTGCTTCAATTTTCAATAAAGCCAAATCTGTGGTAGGGTCAGTACCGATCACTCTCGCTGAGTACCTGGTATTATCTTCTAAAGAAATATCTATCCTAGTAGCATTTTCAATCACGTGATTATTAGTAACGATATAGCCGTCAGCAGAGATAATCACCCCTGATCCTGAACTCATCCCTTCCCTAGGTGCCTGTCCCCTGTCTGGCATTCTAAAGCCGAAGAACTCCTCAAAGGGATCTGCTCCTCGCCTTTGGCCTTGGGCTACTGAAATGGTGCTTTTAACGTGTACTACTGCCGGGGTTACCATTTCTGCAGCGGCCACGAAATTAAGTCCATCAGGAACTGTAAATTTTTCATTATTTAAATAATTCACCAAGCTAGACTCCTGCTTCTCTGTGAAATTGGTAGCAGCGTTTTGCTTGGTCAGATAACTTGCTCCTGCAAGCGCTACAACACCTCCGATTAGAGATGCCAGAATTATTCCTAAGAAAAATTGCTTTTTACTCATTCTTTCTGTGTTTTAAGTTCTGATTTAGTACACGTAATATATTAGCTTTCGGACACAAAAATCAAGCTTGATTTGTTAAGTGGCAGAAGTTTTTAACAATGTTTAACTGTACAAACCTTCTGCTGATTTGCTATAAAAATAAAACAAAAAAATAGCCGCTGGGTTTCCCGCTTTCGAATTATTTTAATTTTCTTGAAAAAACTATTTACATTTAAAATAAAAAATCTGTGCGACCTGGTCTCCAATTTTTTCTTTTCGTCACCACTTTTGTCCTATCATGGTCATGCCTATTGGCACAGGGGGCACAAAACCCTATGTCCCCGATTGACAGCCTGATTGATATAGGGCAAGAGACCATCCCCCAAGAACCTGAAAGGATAGACCGTTTGACTTTGGAAGATAATATTAAAAGGGCACAGACTTTTACATTATCATTAAACCGGATCAATCAGCAGGTCAACAAATACTTGGATACTGCCAGTATAGAAAAGATAATTCCAAATGCAGAAAGGTATTTGGGATTAGTGGGACTACGATTGGAAAGTGAAGATTCGAAAATCAATATCAGGTACCTCAACGCACTTGAAACCTGGATGAACTATCTTGTTACCGACCTTCAGGAAGCGGATGAAATAATTTCCAGAAGAGTAGATGAACTTTTCTCTGCAAGGCTTCGGGTTGATTCAATCAAACAAGATGAGGTTATGCGCTTATCTTTTAGAGATACCACCCTTCTGCCTGAATACCAGCAAACCCTTAGTAACCTGAGCAACAACCTCAACAAGATTGACAGCACCCTGAATACCCAGAGACTTCTCGTTGCCAGTTACCGTTCCAGAATATCAAGTTTACTTATCCGGTTCAGCGAAATCGAGGAGCGCATTTATTTCCAAAAAAGGGTACTGGAAAGAGCCCTCTTCGAAAAAGAAACCAATTACCTCTGGGAACCTAGGGAGTTTCCTTCTACTGACAAATTGATTTATATTTTTAGAGATTCTCTTCGCTTTAATTGGAATATTACCCTAAACTATATCAATAAACATCCATTAATTTCAATTTTTCTACTGCTCAGTATTGTTTTACTCACTTATTGGACCAAACAACAACTGAAAAAAATACAATCAGAAAAAGACTTTTCTACCCTGATTTTAAACAGGTTCAAATATGTGGACAGGTATCCATTGCTTTCAGCTGTTTTAGTTGTCTTAGCCATTGGTCCTTTTTTCTTCCCAAATCCGCCCATTTCCTTTTTTGCCTTCATTTTAATTCTGAAAGTCAGTATTTCTGGCGTACTCCTAAGAAAAAGGGTGGGATCAGACTCCATGAAAATATGGTGGATTCTTTTTGCCCTCTTTTTGATCAGTGTAGCCAGCAACCTGTATTGGGAAGTGGCCTATCAAGAAAGGTGGCACCTCTTGGTTATTAACCTTTTGGGAATTTATCTGGGCTGGAAACTGATCTACCTAGAAAAAGAAAAAGAAGAGGCCCTGCCTCCATATATACCTCTTATTGCAAAAATCTACATTGCATTTTGTTTTGTTGCCATTTTGGCCAATGCGTTTGGCAGGTTTTCCTTAGGGAAAATGATCGGAATCACAGCCACGCTAAGCTTGATGCATGCGGTTCCTTTAATCATTTTCATTGCTATCATCAAAGAGCTGATCTACCTCCGGGTAGAGGTAGGCAGATCCAATGAGAGCGGCTTTACATCCGTGATTGATTTTTATGACATCCAGAAAAGGGTAAGTAGAATCGCTTCCTATTTGGCGGTTTTCGTTTGGGGTTACTTTTTCCTCGAAAGCTTAGGCATATTGGAAACCATCTTACATGAAATAGCTCAATTTCTAAGTAAACCGCGAAGTATCATGAATGCCACATTTACTTTTGGGCAAATTGGCGTATTCATATTGATCCTTTACATGGCTACCTTTTTAGCCAATGCGGTGGCTTACATTTCTTCTTTAAAAGACCAGCAAACAGGCAATTTGAGGAGCAAAAAATTAGGCTCGTCTGTTTTATTGATTAGGTTGGCCCTGTTGATCACCGGCTTTTTGATTGCAGCGGCCGCCTCCGGTATTTCATTGGATAAAATTGCCATTATTCTGGGGGCTTTCTCCTTGGGTATTTCTTTTGGTCTTCAGACCATAGTCAATAACCTGGTTTCCGGGGTGATATTGGCTTTTGAAAAACCCATTCAAATTGGTGACACAGTTCAAGTTGGAAACATCGAAGGCATTGTCAGGGACATTGGCATCAGGGCAAGTAAAATCAAAAACTGGGATGGGGCCGAAGTGATTATCCCTAATGGTGACTTATTAGCGCAATCCCTGACCAACTGGACCTTATCCGATAAACAAAGACGGGTAGAGTTGCTGATTGGCGTAAGTTACAATTCCGATATGGACCTTGTTACGCAGCTTATTCAAAAACAGTTGGAAGTGGAAGGTATACTTAATTCCCCTCCTTCCAGGGTATTGCTTCAGACTTTTGCGGACAATTCTGTGAATTTCCGTGTACTCTTTTGGGTAGAGGATATTGATGTATGGGTAACCATCCGTGATACGGTAATGCGGGGAATTTTCAAATCGTTTAAAGAACATGGGGTGGAAATTCCGTTCCCTCAGCGTGATTTGCATGTAAAAAGCTTTCCCGGGCCTAATTCAGGAAAAAGTGTTCAAAGCGGATGATTGACATATTGGAAAAAGAAGATATCAATTTTTGATCAGGTCATAAATTTCCAAGGTTATCCGTGGCTTCCAGCCCCGGTCGGTATCATCCCTTGCCGTCCGTCACTTTAGGATAGGCCTCCGACCTATCCTGTTATATCAAAGGCCTTCAGCCCTTATTCTGTACATCTGCAAAACAAGAGGTTAGTGAAATTAGTGGCTTAATAACTATTTCCTACCTCCCTTTCGCCTTTCCCTTCGTACCTTTTCCCTTTTAAACTATTTTGGAGACCCTCCGACTTCCGAATTTCGACATCCCACTTCAAACCTACTCCTTGAAATCGGTCCTTCAGACCTCTAGGTTATCTTGAATGAACTTTATTCCCAGGGCTTCTCCCTGGGCTGTCACAGAGCGGCCCTTCAGGCCTTTTTCGAAATTCTTCTTAATGAATACCCTACACTTAATGGTTTTCTCTCTTTTCTCTTCTTTTTCTCTCTACCATCGACTCTGTGTAACTCTCCCATTATTCACGGGACAAGTTGTGTAATAAAAGCTAAGCGCAGCGTTTCTTTTTCTTTTTACTTATCGCATGATTAGAGGCGATCCCCCGTAATGCTACGGGGCAGGCTTTCACCTCCAGCTGTGGCGGATCAGGATGACGGTGCTAAAGACAAGCTCGACATTATCCGAAATCAGCCTTGCGAAATCCCACTTCTTGTCTCTTGTCTCTTATTTCTTGACTCTAAGTCTCGCTTCTCGCTTCTAACCTCTCGCCTCTAACCTCTCGCTTCTAATTTCTCTGCCTTATCGCTTCATAAATAACCACTGCAGCAGAAACAGAAACGTTCAAACTTTCAATATTGCCCATCAGAGGAATCTTAACTGAGGCATCAGATTGCCCCATTAATTCGTCAGAGATACCATCTTCCTCGGAACCCATAATCAGGGCCGTTGGTAAAGTAAAATCAGCTTCATACATTAACTGATCTGTTTTCTCTGTCACCGCGACAACCTGCAAGCCCATTTTTTTTAGGTCTTTGACTGTATAGTACAGGTTTTTAACACGGGCGATAGGAAGGTGGTTAAGGGCTCCTGCGGATGTTTTAACCGCATCTGAATTAATCTGAGCACTGCCTTTTTCCGGAATGACAATCGCATGGACCCCAGAGCATTCTGCTGTCCTGGCAATGGCCCCAAAATTCCTTACATCTGTGACCCGGTCCAAGACCAAAATCAAAGGTGCTATTCCTTTGGCAAAGCAGGACTCTATCACATTATCCAATGAGGCGTATTGGATGGCAGACATATGCGCCACCACTCCCTGATGGTTTTTTCGGGTGATCCGGTTAAGCTTGGCATCAGGCACCCTAACTACAGGGATTCTTTCTTGTTTGGCCAAAGACAGTAACTCTTTGACCAATTCATTATTTACTTCTTTATCTACTAGAATCTTGTCAATGTCTTTCCCTGCATGGATCGCCTCCATGACTGCCCTGGTGCCAAAAATAAAATCTTTATCGTGCTCTCCTTTATTGATTAGAAAACCATCTGTCCGTTTCTCCATGAAGTAATGCTTTTAAACCATTCCGGCTGCAAGGCCCTTGAACGGTTGAGTATGTAATAATTTGGTGTCAGGATATTCTTGACGCGTGCAAAGGTAAAGGTAATTTTTGAATTTGAATTGGCACTCAAATAAGACCACACTTCCCCATTGGGCCTAAAGTACACTTCATTGGGCGGCCCCATCACCGTATAGACCATTCCCCTGTCGGTTTTCCATCCTTCTTTAAAGTCTGTAAATAAAATATTGGCAAACTCAATCTGTTTGAAATATTCCCTTATTACATTTTTTGCCGTCTGTTCATCCTTGAGCATTCCTATCCAATATTTATCCAGGGCCAGTTTTTTATCCTGTGCTTCATTCAAAGCCTCATGTTCCCGACGGGTAGAAATGTAGGCCACCATGTCGACCATTTCTTCATAATCTTTGACCCTTGGAAAAGCTTCATGCACGGTTTTCACCAACATGCCCTGAGTGGAATTGGTATCGGCCTGAATAAAATAATATCCTTCTTTGTCAAAAGACTTTGGCGTATTGAGGAAAAACTCCCCTTCATAATTGACCACTACCTCCCGGGGAACATTGGCGGGCCTGATTTCCATAGGAGGAAGAGGCACATCAAATTGGGTAGGATAATGAAAGGCATGCAGGCTGATCCCTGTTCTTCCTTTAAATTCGAGGGGGTCGTTCTTTTGAATAAAAGCTTGGTCAAAGGGAATCCCATCTCCGTAAAAGGCCCAAAAATCCGGATGCCCAAACACATAAGGACTGATAAGGTCTATGTGGTAGTAATAGGTGTCTCCTTGCCGGGTATCCGTTACCTGCAATAAGGCTATGGCCAATTCCTGATCTTCAGGCAAATCTACCCTTTTTTCAAAATAGTAATGGAAGTCAGTATCAGCTTTTAAATCACTTTCATTTAGCAAAATCAGGTTTTGTGCAGTAATGGGTTCCTGATAACTCCTCAAAATAGCATACGCAAACTGATAGGTATTAAAATCAATGCTCTCCTCAATTTTTTCTATTGGCATTTGCAGCAAAAAAGACTTTTCTCCCTCCTGTACCGGGATGATCTTCAAGGCCAATCTCGAATAACGTGAATACCTCAATGACTGATCAATCGTCTCTAATGTTTGTTGGGCCAGCAACGCAAAAGGAGCCAAAAACAAGAACATGAAAACTAGTGCCTTTGCTATTGGATATGTTTTGGTATTGATTTTGGTCATCTGTTTTAAAAATTAAACGTAATTTTGCCCAAATTAATGAAATTTTAGATGGCTACCTATACTACTGAGATTGCATCTGACCGATTAATCAGCGATAATCCCATACATCAACGCTTACTAAAGGCCTATATTGCTGCCAAACCTTGGATTAAAGGTGATTTACTGGAAGTGGGATGTGGAGAAGGAAGAGGAGTGGAAATATTGATTGAAAATGCGGACTCCTATTTGGGAATTGATAAAATCCAGGAAGTTGTGGACAGGTTGACTATAAAATACCCACAGGCCAATTTCAAACAAGCTTTTATCCCGCCTTTCACCGGCATAGCTGACAACAGCTTTGATACTGTAGTGAGTTTTCAGGTGATCGAACATATTAAAAATGACCGGCTGTTTTTGGAGGAAATCAAACGGGTATTGAAACCCGGCGGCAAAGCGATTATCTCTACCCCTAATATACGTCATACCCTTTCGAGGAATCCATGGCATATCAGAGAATACACTCCCCGACAACTCAAAGAACTATGCTTAGGTGTTTTTGAAAAAGTCACTGCAATGGGAATCGGAGGAAATGAAAAGGTATGGGATTACCATGAGGCCAACAGAAAGTCGGTCAATAAAATTATGCGATGGGATATTTTGAACCTACAGCACAGACTACCTGCTGTCATGCTCCGATGGCCTTATGAAGTGCTTAACAGGATCAACCGCAATAAACTGCACCAGCAAAAAGGGAATGCAGTCACTGACATCAGCCATGAGGACTATACCCTAGAGGATAGTCCGGAAAAGGGATTGGATTTGTTTTTTGTGCTGAGGAAGGGGTAGGAAAATTAGGATAAAGGTTCGAAAGTTGGATTCCCAAATCCTCCTTTCCATTTCCGAAATCTTTTGTCTTGTGACTTAGGTCTTGCGTCTTGCCTCGCTCTTCGGGATTGCAAATCCCAAAGAGCGCCCTTATCCGTGGCTTCCAGCACCGGACGGAAACATACCTTGCCGTCAACTTTGGGGTAGGCCTCCGACCTACCCTATTATATCTAAGCCCTATTACTATTTATCTGCAAAACAGAAAATTAGTAGCCTAAAAACGATTTGCTAAATGACCTCTCTCTCAAAATTTTTCCAAGGTTACTCTTCCACTTGCATCCTTTGCGGTTACAAGAAGAGCTGAAAGCTCCATATTCAATGGTCCCGGGATACAACCGCGGGACAACATCACCGGCCACTTTTTTATTTGCGTGGAATTGGGGAATTCTTCCGAAATCCGACTTCTTACTTCCGAAATTTTTATCTCTTGTCTCTCGCTTCTCGCTTCTCGCCTCTAAACTCTCCCTTCTTGGTACTTAGTACATTGTACTTGGTACAAACACCTCTATCTTCTATCCAACATAGAACCTCCACCAATCGGACCCATCACCCTTTCAAAATCCTTTCTAATCTGGGAAGAAAGCTCTGTATAACCCCTTTCATCCAGCAATGGGATAAAGAATTTCAACATTTCAGAAGAAATCATCGCTTCCCGGTCAAAATCCCTGTTTTCCCTGTTGTAGAACTCCAACATTTGTACCGATTTATGGGAAAGCTTTTCTACGATATCCAAAGCCAGGTCATCTTCACCCACTTCAAAGAGCAGCGGTACCATCTGACCGGAAGCCAAGTCATAGGGTATGGCCTCATTTGGCATCACCTTTAAGCTGTATTTTAGGATGTCAGCTGCCCTATCCAGATCATCTTCATCCAATAAAGCTATAGCAATGGAATTGATGGCCGAACGGTGATTGGAGGTAAACCTTCTGTACTCGTCATCAAAGTAGTTATTAGGATCATCCATACCCCTGAAGGCAAATTTCTCCATGACATTTTCAAAGGCCAAATCGGTATTGACCAATTCGGTGCGCATGCCCTGTGGCTTCCTAACCGGCAGTAACCTAAAGGTAAGTCCTTCCATCACCACATAATCCTCAATATCCAAACTTATTGTAGCCAGCGAGGTATTGTTAAAATAAATTGGCCTTTCCCAATTATTGCTGGTAATCAGGTCAATCAACATCATGTTGCCTTTGGTGAGGTAGTTACCTTTTACCCTCAGGTTCATTTGATCCACCATGATGCCTTCCATGCCTTCTGGTATCAGCCCCTCATTATACACCTTTTCAATGTCGACATCCAAGATCAGATTTCTGGAAGGTACCATATTGTAGGTACTTCTTCCACTGGAAGACAACCTCAAGAGCTCACTTTCATTTTTCAATAATCTTAAGTACTCTCTTGCAGATATCGCCTCCAGATTTTGGCGGTCCATGACATAGAGCACATCATTAGTACCCTTTCTGTAATTACGGAATTCCAATGAAAATGGCAAAGGAGCAGACTCATTCGCTTGTTGGGTCATTTGTTCCACATACCAATCTGTATCAAAATAACTCAATACCACAACCCTCACATCAGTCCTAAAACCTTCCACTTCCTGCACATACCACAGCGGGAAGGTATCATTGTCCCCTCCTGTAAATAAGATGGCATTAGGTGCGCAAGAAGCCAAGAAATTTCTGGCCGAATCCACCGATAAGAACCTGCCCCTTCTGTTGTGATCATCCCAGTTTTGGGAAGCCATCAATACTGGAATAGGGAAAGTGATTAAAGTCGCTATTATCCCCGCAAAAGCCAGATTTTTGTTCAATTTGCCGATCCAATGGGCCAAAGCCAATACCCCCAAACCGATCCAAATCGCAAAGGCATAAAAGGATCCCACATAAATATAATCCCTTTCCCTTGGTTCCACAGGAGGAGAATTCAGGTAAAGGACCAAAATAACACCCATCATTAAAAAGAGCATGGCGTTGACATAGAATGATTTGGGGTCATTTTTTGCCTGGAAAAACAAACCGATCAACCCTAATAGCAAAGGCAACATCAGATAATTGTTATGTGCCTTATTCTCTTTGATATAATCCGGAAATTTATCGGTAAAGAAATCGGATATGCCCAACCATGGCGCATCCGAAAAATCACTTTCCCTGCCAGAGAAATTCCACATGAAATAACGCCAGTACATGTGCCCCAATTGATGGGAGAACATAAAATACAGGTTATCACCAAAAGTAGGTTTTTGCCCTTCTCTTAATCCCAACTTGGAACGGTAAATCTGTTTATGCCTATCCTGCGTGGAATAAATACGCGGCAGTAGGGTTGTTCTATCCGGATCGTAGACATTTACTGTGGCATAATCTACAATTTCATATTTATCTTTCCCTTTCACATAAATTGGTGCTCCCTCCTTCTGATCAATCAGTTCGGCATCAAAATACTGCCCATGTAAAAGCGGTCTGTAGCCATATTGCTCCCTTTTCAAATAAGAAACAAAGCTGATAATGTCTTTTGGCGCATTTTCATTGATCACAGGGTTTTGATTGGAACGGATGACAATCAAAGCATAGGATCCATATCCAATCAAAACAAATGTCAGTGAGAGAAGAATGGTATTCAGCACCACTTTTTGCTTTTTGATGGAATACAGCATGCCATAAATTAAAGCACCTATAAAAGCAGCCGAGAAAAATACAATACCCGACCCAAATGGCAATCCAATACTGTTTACAAAAAAGATTTCAATAGAACCTGCCAAACTTGGCAAGCCCGGAATAATGATATTATTGATGACAATCAATACCAGTCCTCCTGCAGCTAAGGCCAAAATTCCCCCTTTAAGGTTGGGATTGGGATATTTTTTGAAATAATAAATCAAGGCCAAAGCTGGCAAGGTCACTAAGTTAAGTAAGTGGACACCTATGGATAAACCCACTAGATAGGCAATAAATATCATCCAACGGTTTTCTTCCTTAGGATCTTCGATGGTGTCCCATTTCAAAAATGCCCATATCACAATCGCCGTAAAGAAAGAGGACATGGCATAAACTTCTGACTCAACTGCTGAAAACCAAAAGCTGTCTGTAAAGGTATAAGCCAAAGCACCGATCAATCCCGCACCCATCAAAGAGATGGTCTGACCTTTGCTTTCTTCTCCTGATTTGATCTGAAATAGTTTTTTACCAAATAAGGTAATGGACCAAAACAAAAACAGAATTGTGAGTCCCGAAAATAATGCACTGGCAATATTCATCCAAAATGCCACCTGGAGCACATCTCCTAAAGCAAAAAAGGCAAACATCCTGTATATCAACAGGAAAAAGGGTGCTCCCGGAGGGTGAGGAACCTGAAGCTTATAGGAAACAGCAATAAACTCTCCTGGATCCCAAAAACTGGCAGTTTCTTCTACTGTCAGCACATAAACCATGGTAGCTACCAAAAAAACCAACCATCCGGTAAGGTTATTGACCTTTTTATAATCAAGCATTGTATAAATAAATAGTTGTGAAGGGCGAAAATAATGAATTAATCCTAATCAAAAGCCAAATTAACAGCATTTAACCCTGCTTCTCGAAATTTGTCCCCGCTTCTCGGAATTTGCAATTTCGAGAAGGGATAAAATGGATTTCAAATCCATGGTATCCAGATTAGGAAAAATAAATTCCGAACGCTGAACGTTTTTAACATTTAACGATTTTAACGATTACCGCTGATGAATGATGATGAACACTGATTTAACCCGCATTATTCATTAGAATTTCTATTACGAGCTCTAAACACTTCAAAATCAATTGTTTCACTGCATTTAGCTCATTCACCATAGAGATGACTATGCTTCGTTCGCTAAATGCTTGATTTTATTGTGTTTAGACCTCTCATTACGAACCCTAATGCATAAAGCGGGTTTAAAGCTTCGCTTTAGCGGAAAAACCGCAATGGGCGCTATGATTTCGCTAAGGGATGAACGGTTTAGAGGTTAAATTGATCTAAAAAAGTAATCAAGGTCGCAAAGGCAGCCAAGTGTGGCTGCAAAGCCACCTTTGCGCAACTTTTCTTTGCGTCCCTTGCGAAAACCCTCACGTCCTTTGCGGTTAAAGGAAGAGCTGAAATCTCCATATTCAATGGTCACGCTGTCCAACCGCGTGACAACATCATCGGCCACTTTTTATTTGACAGTATATGGGGAATTGAGCCTGTATATCTGAAAATTAAGAAATTAGTGACCTATAACTCTTTCCTAAAGGACCTATCTCTCAAACCTTTCCAAGGTCCCTTTTCAATTCAACTCCTACCGGAGTTGGGAAAAGCGGAAACTTAGACTACCCTCAACCACCGGGTTATACCCGGGGCAAATAACCTCCGGTATTTGACGCTTTCTGCGTCCGGAATCAGGAAAATTTACAATTCTTGATCATTACTGCCCGGCAGAAATAGTGAATGATTATTGAACCAAACGGTCAACCTATTTCAGGGAAGGACATCCATCCCACTTTTGCCTTTTGCCTTTTTACTTGACTCTTAATTCTTGTCTCTCTCCTTGATGAAATCCTTAAAACCTTACTTTATTAATGGTTCACCTTTCCACTTCCGAAATCCGCCTTCAGAAATCTCCCTTAACCTTCCTTAGAATTATGTTAGCCTTAGGAATCCTTCTGTGTGATAAACATTACTGTTTGACCGCATGCACGCTTTCTATCTTTGTAATGTTCAAAATAAATATTCAAGACTATGAGCAACCAACCAAAAACATTCAGCGAACTGATTTCAGGAGACCAACCAATATTGGTTGACTTTTTTGCCACTTGGTGCGGACCATGCCAAATGATGCAGCCCATATTAGAAGATACTGCACGTCAATTGGGCGAAAAAATAAAGATCGTCAAGGTTGATGTGGACAGAAATCCTTTAGCTGCCAGCAAGTTTCAAGTTCGTGGTGTGCCTACACTTATACTATTCCATAAGGGAGAAGCCATCTGGAGGCAATCAGGAGTAGTTCCCGCCCATCAGTTGGTCAAGATCATTGATGGCTATTTAACTGAGAAAGTTTAACCCGAATTGTGACAAATGTCATTTTATAAAAACGGAGAGTAAAATAATTTTACATCATTATTAAAATAAAAAAACCCAATAAAGCTATGATAATCGAACAAATTTATACCGGATGTTTGGCTCAAGGAGCTTACTACATCGAATCCAATGGTGAAGCAGCTATCATCGATCCTTTAAGAGAAGTACAGCCTTATATAGAAAAAGCAGAAAATAATGGTGCTAAAATCAAGTATGTTTTTGAAACGCACTTTCACGCCGATTTCGTCTCAGGTCACAAGGATTTAGCCGCTAAAACCGGTGCTTCAATTGTATTCGGTCCAACTGGTATGAAAATGGGATTTGATGCCATTATTGCTGAAGACAACCAGATTTTTGAAATCGGAGACATCAAAATCAAGGTAATTCATACTCCAGGTCATACTATGGAAAGTTCTTGTTTTCTTTTGATCAATGAAGAAGGCAAAGAAGAAGCTTTATTTACAGGTGATACGCTGTTTATCGGTGATGTAGGCCGACCTGACTTGGCCCAGAAAGTAATCAAAGATTTGACCCAGGAAAAATTGGCTGCGCATTTGTATGATTCCCTAAGGGAAAAAATCATGCCTTTGTCAGATGATATCATTGTATATCCGGCACACGGTGCAGGTAGTGCCTGCGGCAAAAACATGAGCAAAGAGACTACCGATACCTTGGGTAATCAGAAAAAAACCAATTATGCGCTCCAGGATATGACCAAAGATGAGTTTATCAAAGAAGTGTTGACTGGATTGACCCCTCCTCCTGCTTATTTCCCACAAAACGTATTGATGAACATCCAAGGGTATGATTCTATCGATGAAGTGTTGGACAGAGGTTTTAACCCATTGAGCCCTGCTGCATTTGAGGCAGCTGCCAATGAGACTGGAGCCATTGTATTAGATACACGTGATGCCCAGGTCTTTGCAAAAGGATTTATACCTAATTCTGTAAATATCGGAATTGATGGAAGTTTTGCGGTATGGGTAGGGACCCTAGTTCCTGATGTGAAACAAGAAATTTTAGTAGTGGCCGAGGAAGGAAGAGAAGAAGAAATTATCACCAGATTGGCCAGAGTTGGTTATGACCATTGTATCGGCTACATCAAAGGTGGCTTTGAAGCTTGGAAAGCAGATGGTCGAGAAGTGGACACCATTACCTCCATTTCTGCCGATGAATTGGCTCACATTATTGAGAAAGAAGGAAATGTAAATATTCTTGATGTGAGAAAAGCAAGTGAGCACCAAAGTGAACACGTTATTGACTCCATCAATGCGCCATTGGATTATATCAATGACAGCATGACCAAAGTGGACAAGAATAAAACTTACTATGTTCACTGTGCAGGAGGATACAGATCTATGGCCTTTGCTTCCATTTTGAGAGCAAGAGGTTATGAAAATCTTATCGATGTGAAAGGTGGTTTTGATGCCATAAAAGACTCTGGGTTATTCAAGGTTAGTGATTATGTTTGCCCAACAACATTGCTATAACGATTAACTGAAAGTCGATAATTATCCCAACCGAGAAATGGCAAGGCGTATCCGTCTTGCCATTTTTCATTAGAAATCGGACTGGGTGATAAATGTCACTTATTTGATCCAAAAGATTAGTGAATTTTGAGTATGCTGCGATTTATGATATTTGTCATCTTTTTTGCCCAGGGCTGCAATGCATTTGCCCAAGGTGAAGGAGTTGCAGTAGACACCGTACAAGTAGAAAAAGAAAGTTTGGCCAAAACCTTGAAAAGTGGCGAAGTGGATTTTCACGTAAAATCCTTCTTCATGGCAACTTTAAACAAGGGGGATCTCTTGAATTATGCCACCCTGGCCTCGGGTGCTGGGATCGGTTATACCACGCCGGAATGGAAGGGATTTCAAGCCAGGTTTAATGGTTTCTTTACCTTTCAGGTATTTGAGCAGAACGTTCGTATTCCTGACCCGATTACCGGAGCTGGAAACAGGTACGAACTCTTGCTTTACGACATGAATGACCTGACCAATACCAATAGGTTGGACCGTTTGGAAGAGTTATACCTTACTTATAGGAAAAATCGGTTTAAAATAACCTTTGGTAGGCAAAAGATAATAACACCCTTGCTTAATGAGCAGGACAACCGCATGAGGCCCAACGTATTTGGAGGATTGTCAGCAGTTTATTCCGGAATGAATACCAAATTAACAGCCATGTGGATCAACTCTGTTACCATACGGGGTACAGTAGATTGGTATTCCATTGAGGAGTCTTTTGGCGTCTATCCTTTTGGAAGAAACTTATACGGAGAGCCTTCTGATTACAAAGGAAGAATTTCTTCCAAAGGCATCGGCATGACAGGCGTTCAGTATTATAAAAGTGGCCTGACCTTACAAGGCTGGAATTATTTTGTGGAAAATGTGTTCAACATGAGTTTTCTTCAAAGTGATTATACCCTGAACGTGGGAAGAACCAGAATTCTTACGGGTCTTCAAGGGTTCCACCAATTCCCTGTCAATGAAGGAGGCAATCCAGATCCTCAAAGGGCATACATGCATCCTGAAGAGAGGTCATCAGGAATAGGGGCAAAAGTCGGTGTGTTTTCAGGAAGACATAATGTATCTTTGAATTACCTAGGCATTAATGACAGAGGAAGATTCCTCTTTCCAAGAGAATGGGGAAGAGAAATTCTTTTTGCCAGTCTACCTAGAGAAAGGTATGAAGGTGCAGGAGACATGAATGCTTGGGTAATAAAATATGATTTGATCACCCCATTTGATGGTTTATTTGCCCAGTTTGGCGCTGGAAAAGTTAATCATTCTGGACTTGACTCCTACCGGACAAACAAGTATGCCATCCCTTCTTACTACCATTTCACGGGGATGTTGGATTTTAGATTCAAGGATTACTTTGAAGGCGTCAACCTGATGTTGTTAGTGGTGAACAAGGCTCCTCAGGATAGGGAAATAATGACCGATAGACTTAGAATCAATCGGGTAGAAATGTGGAATTTCAACTTGGTAATGGATTATAGGTTTTGAAAAAGAAGCGAGAGACGAGAAGCGAGACTCTAGCCAATTTAAAACGAGATTTCGAAATTTGGAGCACATGGATATTTTACCATGAAGTAATTTGAAATAAGAGGAATAAATTTAAAAAAACAAACAGTCCAACTAATAATACACATTGAAAAAAAAGATAAGTGACATGGACTAATCAATTCAATTAGACTCCTGTCAGTACACTGAAAATTAAAAAAAGTAAAACGTATTTAATTAAAATCATGATTATGGAACAATTTATTGAATGGATCACACAACCATGGCCTTGGTGGGTAGCTGGCCCGCTTATCGGTTTAACCGTACCTGTCTTATTGATTATAGGAAATAAGACATTTGGAATTTCCTCTTCCTTAAGACACGTATGTGCTGCCTGTGTACCTGCAAACATCCCCTTCTTCAGCTACAACTGGAAGAAAGAAATTTGGAACCTGATGTTTGTCTTCGGGATTCTCATCGGAGGGTTAATTGCAACCATCTTCTTATCCAATCCTGACACCATCGTGGTTGCTGAAGCCACACAGCAGGATTTAGCAGCATTGGGTATTACAGATTATTCCAAATTAATGCCTGCTGAAATATTCAATTGGGAAAACCTCTTCACAGCTAAAGGCCTTGTTTTCTTCGTAATCGGAGGATTTTTAGTAGGGTTTGGAACAAGATACGCTGGAGGTTGTACATCAGGACATGCCATCATGGGTATCAGCTCATTGCAATGGCCGTCAGTAGTTGCTACCATTTTCTTTATGGCTGGTGGATTTGTGATGACGCATTTATTTCTCGGACCCCTTATGGCTTGGATAGGATTTTAAAAGATGAACAAAATGAAAATAGCAGATAAAAATAAAAGCGTTGCTCCTGTAGAGTGTGAAGCACCCAACATGCAGGAAAAAGGTGAAAACCTGTTGAAATACCTTATCGTAGGTGTGCTTTTCGGCATCATCTTCGTCAAGGCTGAAATTATTTCTTGGTTTAGAATTCAGGAAATGTTCAGGTTACAGTCCTTCTTTATGTATGGTGTAATCGGGTCAGCCGTGATGGTGGGTATGATTTCAGTACAATTGATCAAAAGACTGAATATCAAGACCATTTCTGGAGAAAAAATCAATATCCCTAAAAAAGAATTCAGAAAAGGTCAGATCATTGGTGGATTTATCTTCGGATTGGGCTGGGCCTTGACAGGTGCCTGCCCAGGACCATTGTTTGCTCAAATTGGAAGTGGATTTACTGTCATCATAGTAACACTTCTTTCAGCCATAGCCGGAACTTGGGTGTATGGGAAATTTTCCGACAAACTCCCAAACTAATTCATACCGGTTTAACCCGAATTATGCATTAGGTTTCGTAGTAGCTTGTCCCGATGACTATCGGGAAGAGGCCAAAACACAAAAGAATCAAGCATTTAGCGAAAGAAGCATAGTCATCTCTATGGTGAGTGAGCTAAATGCAGCAAAGCGTTTGATTATGTCCGCCGCGGCGGATGGCCTCGTAATAACTTGTGCGCCGTGGCGTAGAAGTTCTAATGCATATTTCGGGTTTAAAAAATTGAAGGGCCATCTCCAAAAGGAGGTGGCTTTTTTTATTGAAAAACCCTTTTAACGATTACCCGGATCATCAAAATAACCACCAATATTATGGAGCAAGCGATAACAAATTCCATGTTTTTTCTTTTATGAACAGTTAAAAAAGCAATATGTTTTTCGGGTTTAAGAAAAACCAGAAAGCAATGGGCTTTTCCGATTTCCATTTTTTGGCCTTAGCTTTGCCTATTCAAACCTCAACCTATTCCTATTCATGACTTTGCTTCAAAAAAGAAGGCTTGCGCTGGGCAGTATATTTTTTATTGCCGGACTATGCTTCGCATCATGGGCTTCCAGAATTCCTGATATTCAAATGAAGTTCAATTTATCCGAAGCACAATTGGGCACCCTCCTTCTGGGACTTCCAATTGGTTCTTTGGTAGCCTTACCATTAGCAGGCTGGGCCGTGTATAAATTTGGAAGTAAAAAAGTAATCTTAGCAAGCGGCTTGGGATATCTCATTTTTTTACCCCTAATCGGATTTAGTCCTTCCATATTGCTTTTGGTGCCTATTGTGGTTGTATTTGGGATGATAGGAAACATGATGAATATCTCCTTGAATACCCAGGCACTGGCATTAGAAGACAGTTATGGAAGAAGTATATTGGCTTCCTTTCATGGATTATGGAGTCTTGCTGGATTTACTGGGGCTGGCATTGGTGCTGCTATGATTTATTTTAACGTCCTGCCAAAATTCCACTATTTGTTTATAGCATCGATTGTGTTTTTAACTCTTTTTCTGGCCCGGACCTATTTAATCAATGAACAAAAAGCCGGAGGAGGTGGCGGACTGGTCCTCAAAAAACCTGACCCCTTATTGCTTAGAATTGGGGCGATTGCTTTTTTGGGCATGCTCAGTGAAGGTTGTATGTTTGATTGGAGTGGCGTTTATTTCAAAAAAGTGGTAGAAATAGAGCCAGGCCTGGTTGCCCTTGGCTATGTTTCTTTTATGGGCGCCATGGCCGGTGGAAGGTTTGTCACAGATAGGATCATTAATAAGATTGGGCGCCTAAACCTGTTAAGGATAAGTGGAATATTGATCTTCTTCGGATTATTACTTGCAGTACTTATTGCTGTTCCGCTCACAGCGACACTAGGTTTTTTATTGGTAGGTTTTGGAGTGGCTGCTATCATACCCATCGCTTACAGTACGGCAGGAAGGTCTAAATTATATTCTCCAGGAGTAGCCCTGGCCATGGTATCTACCATTTCTTTTTTTGGTTTTTTATTGGGTCCCCCACTCATTGGTTACATTGCAGAAATATTTGATCTGAAAGTTTCTTTTTCTCTCATTGCCATAGCAGGGCTGGGAATTGCTATCTTGTCCAATGTTCGCATAGAAGTGTTTGAATCAGAACAATCAGTAGAAATCAATGAAGCCAGTTAGCCATAAACCCTTCCAGTACCTAAAACCCTTTGAGATTTTATCCTTTCAGATTGATCCTTCCGGTAAACTCCGATGGGCTTCCTTGGCGGATTTGTTACAAGAGGTTGCCTGGAAACATGCGGACAGCAGGGAATTTGGCCAAGTGCTTTTTGACAAAGGCTATATGTGGGTGCTTTCCAGGTTTGACATTCAAGTTCATGCCATGCCATTTTGGGGAGAGACTATCCACATAGAAACCGCAGGTAGGGGAATAAATAAACTCTTTGCCCTTCGGGAATTTAGAGTCACTGATAGTAGTGGGACTGTTTTGGCCACAGCCATGTCAGCGTGGCTGTTGTTGGATATTAAAACCAGGAGACCTCAAAGGCCTTCTTTGGTTCTTCCTTCCGAACTTTTTGAGACCGAGCCTTCAGACTATTCGGTTCCAGATAAAGTGCCTTTCCCAGATCAACCTCAATTTGGAAAAATTTTTACCGTTAACCATTCCGATTTGGACATGAATAACCATGTCAATAATGTCAGCTATATCCGGTGGATAGAAGATTTTTGCCTGGAAAAAGGGTTTTATTTTGACAGAATTGGCATCAATTACCTGAATGAGGCACTACTTGGGGAGAATATTGAAATTCTCTTTTCCCTAGATGCTCAAAAAATGTTGGTCTCTGGCCGATCTGGAGATAGGGATATTTTTACTTCTTGGGTAGAGAAGCACTATATGTGATGAAAATCACAGCATTTCCTTTGGGAATTGAGCCATATTTGTTGTTGGCTGACAATAATCCCAATGAAAAATATTTTCGAACCTCTCTTCCAAATGATGTCCTTAATGGTTGGGCTCCTTGCATCTATCACGCTGCTCACCGTATTTCTGCTAGGACTTGTAGTCTTTCTGTTAAATGGAGGAAGTTTACCTTCCATCAATCAAACTTCTGACTTGGTCGTAGCAGTGGTTGAAACGCAGTCAGTCTACAGGGGTGTTGTCCCAAAAGAAGGCATGTGGATAGCTCCTGATTGGAGTACAGTAGATCAGGAACCCAATGCAGCAGACATCAAATATGGGAGAGAATTGATCGCCAATACATCAGCTTATCTGGGGCCAAATGGTAGTGTAAGGAAAATTTCCAATGGCATGAACTGTCAAAACTGTCACCTGAATGCAGGAACCGCACCATTGGGCAACAATTATGCAGCTGTTGCCTCCACTTACCCAAAAATAAGAGGCAGATCTGGGCAAATGGAAGACATCCCCAAAAGAATCAACGATTGTTTTGAACGCAGCCTTAACGGGAAAGCATTGGACCGAAATAGTCCGGAGATGATTGCCATGGTGGCCTACATGGAGTGGCTTGGTAAAGATGTACCCAAAGGAGAAACGCCTAAGGGGAGTGGTATCTATGAAGTCCCATTTTTGGACAGAGCCGCTGATCCCATCAAAGGCAAATCGGTCTATGCCCAACAATGTCAAAGCTGCCACATGGAAGATGGCAATGGTATGATGAAACCTGAAAAAACAGGCTATATATATCCTCCATTATGGGGAGACAACAGTTATAACCATGGTGCAGGCTTATTCAGGATGTCAAGGTTTGCGGGCTATGTTAAAACCAACATGCCTTTGGGTGCCACATTTGAAAGGCCCATGCTGACGGATGAGGAGTCTTGGGATGTAGCAGCCTACGTCAACACCATGCCAAGACCAACAAAAGACCTAAGAAGAGATTGGCCTGATATTTCGAAAAAACCGGTTGACCATCCTTTCGGACCCTTTTCAGATGAATTTTCTGAAGAGCAACACAAATTCGGACCCTTTAAGCCCATTATTGCGGCAAGGGATATGAAATAATAAAAATGAAACTTACTTCAATTACGCTTTTACTTTTTTTTATCCTACAGCAGGCAACACTTGCTCAAGAAACTGAACCTGTGAATGATAAATTCCCCATTTCTGGGGAGATTGGCCTTCGTTCCTTTTGGATGTCTACGAGTTATTGGGAAGACTTCAAAGGGGATTTTGCACTGGGACAAAGTGCCTATCTTCAGATGAAAACTGCTTCGTATAAGGGTTTTTCCATAGTGGGAAGATATACGGTATTTGGTAATGTCTGGAGTTCCGATCTTTTGGCGCGTGACCCGGTCACACAAAACTTCAACCGATATGAAGTGGGGTTATTTGATGTGCTCGATCCTTCAGACCGATTTTTCGGCAAGGTCGAAGCACTCCAAATCCGTTATACCTCAGAAAAATTTGAGGCTGTTTTGGGAAGAATGGATATCAACACCCCATTCATCAACCCTCAGGATGGCCGACTCTCTCCAACTTTCGTGGAAGGCTTGCGGCTCAACTACCGACCAGATGATAAAAACAGGTTCTCTGCAGATATTATCGGCAGAATGAGTCCAAGGTCTACTTCAGGCTGGTTTGATATCGGAGAGACCATAGGCATCTATCCGGTTGGGCAAAGTGAGATGGGCCAACCTTCCAAATACCAGGGAAATACCCTCAGTGATTTTTTCACGGTTTTGGACTGGCAGCATCGTTTTGACCAAGGATTACAACTTCAGGTTAACCATACTTATGTGGACAATATTTCCAGTACTTATCTGACCCAATTGATTAAAGACTGGGATATACCAAGCAAGAATCATAAATTGGTTACCGGATTACAGGTAACCCTTCAGCATGGCATAAGGGAAGGCGGAAATGCTGAACCTGAAAAGCGTTTCAAAAATCCTGATGACGTCAATGTAGTCATTAGCGGTAGGCTTGGCATCAAAAACCCAAGGTCATTACTGTTTTTTAACTATACCCGGATAGATGGAAGAGGAAGATTCCTTAACCCTAGAGAGTGGGGAAGAGATCCTTTTTTCACTTTTATTCCAAGAGAAAGAAATGAGGGATATAACCAAGTAGACGCTTTTACCACTTATTATCAAAGGAATTTCCCTGAAAAAGGACTTCAATTTTATGGATTTGCAGGCTTACATTTTTTGCCTGATCCATCAAATGCAGAGTTGAACAAATATGCATTTCCATCCTATGCCCAAGCCAATCTTGGAAGCAGATATTCGCCAAAATGGGGGAATGGACTGGATTTTCATTTCATCCTGATGAGTAAAGTCAATCTCAAACCCGGTGAAATGAAACCACAATGGATTTACAACAAAGTAAATATGATCCACGTCAATCTCATGGTGAATTACAAAATACAATGGAACTAAATCAAACTTTCACAATAGGGGAATTTGAAGGCTTGATAAAGCAAAAAGAAGCCCTTATGATCTATTTTTATCAGGATCAGTGCGGGGTGTGTAAAATGCTATTTCCTAAAGTCAAAAATCTGATGGAAAATCAGTTTCCAAAAATTGAATTGATGGTGCTGGAGGCTGAAAAAAACAGGGAACTTGCTGCCCAATTACGTATGTTGGCTGTCCCTGGGATTTTGGTGTTTTTTGACGGTAAAGAATTTCTACGCTCCAATGGTTTGGTAACCATGAATGAACTGGAAAGTAAAATTGAAAGGCCTTATAAGCTGTTATTTGAATAAAAAAAAACGGAGCGCAAAGACACTCCGTTTTATTGATATTTTTATCTGCTACGTTCAACCTGCACCTGATCCAAGCCTCTCTTTTTCAGCAAGGCATCGATCTTAGGCTCAGCACCTCGGAAGTTGACATACATATTCATCGGTTCGTCTGTGCCGCCCCTTTCCAAAATCTCTCTTCTGAAGGCAAGGGCTTTCTCTTGGTTAAACAATTCTGTCTCTTTGAAAGCTTGGAAAGCATCGGTATCCAACACGCCCGACCAGATGTAACTGTAGTAGCCAGAAGAATAGCCACCTGAGAAAATATGCTGGAAATAAGTACTTCTATATCTCGGAATGATTTCATCAATCAAACCGATTTTTTCCATCGACGCTTTCTCAAATGCAGAAGCCTCTATCTCGATTGGGGTGGTGCGGCTATGATAATCCATATCCAAGAAAGAGGCTGCCAAGTATTCCGTGGTACCAAAACCTTGCCCAAAAGTCCCACTCTTTTGTAGCTTTTCGATCAACGCATCAGGAATCACTTCTCCCGTTTGGTAATGGAAAGCATATTGCTTCATTACTTCTGGCTCGGTCGCCCAGTTTTCCATAATCTGAGAAGGCAACTCTACAAAGTCCCTGGGTACGGAGGTTCCTGCCAAACTTCTGTACTGTACATTGGAAAGCAAGCCATGCAATGCATGTCCAAATTCATGAAAGAAAGTTGTCACCTCGTCAAAGGTCAATAAAGCAGGTGCATTGCCCGTAGGCTTCGAGAAGTTACACACAATAGAAATTACAGGAGCCTTTCTTTCACCATTTATTGTTTTTTGAGGCCTGTAAGAGGTCATCCAAGCCCCTCCCCTTTTGGAAGCTCTGGGATGAAAATCCATATACAATACACCAACATGGGAACCATCTGCTTCTTTTACCTCATAGGCTTTGGCTTCTGGGTGGTAGGTAGGAATATTTGTTATTTCCGAGAAGGTCAGGCCCCAAAGTTTGTTCACTACCATAAATACACCCTCCTGTACCTTGTCCAAAGCAAAATAGGGTTTTACTTCCTGCTCATCCAAATCAAACTTCTGTACCTTGAGCTTCTCTTCATAATACCTCCAGTCCCAAGGCTCTAATTCAAAATCTTTACCTTCAGCTGCAATCATGGCCTGCATTTCATCCCTTTCCTGCTTGGCTTTGGCAAGAGCTGGAGTCCAAAGTTGGTCAAGCAGTTGCTGAACATTTTGAGGATTCTTGGCCATGCTTTCTTCCAATACATAATCTGCATGAGAAGTATATCCCAATAAATTGGCTTTTTGACGCCTAAGGTTGGCCATTTCAATCAGGATTTCATTGTTATCCTTGTCATTTCCCTGATCACCTCTGTTCTTGTAAGCTTCCCATATCTGCCTCCTCAATTCCCTGTTATCAGCATACTGCAGGAATGGCATCACACTGGGGTTTTGAAGGGTGATAAGATATTTTCCTTCTTCACCTGCTGTCTTAGCATCTTGAAATGCAACTTCCCTCAGTTCTTGAGGTAATCCTGAAAGATCAGCTTCATTATCAATAAAGAATTGATATGCATTGGTTTCAGCCAATACATTTTGTCCAAACTGAAGGCTTAAGACGGAAAGCTTGCTGTTGATTTCTCTCATTTTTTCCTTATCCGAATCATTGAGGTTGGCCCCATTTCGGACAAAGGATTTGTAGCTTTTTTCAAGCAATTTGTGTTGCTCTGCATTTAAGCCAAAGCTGTCTTTATTCTCCCAAACCTGCTTGACACGCTCAAAGAGTTGTGTATTCAGATTGATGTTGTCACTATGCTTGGAAAGTTCAGGCGCCATTTCCCTTGCAATAGCCTGCAATTCATCACTGGTATTGGCTGAGTTCAAATTTCCAAAAACAATACTTACTCTAGCCAGCAGTTCTCCTGCGTTCTCCATAGCCTCTATGGAATTGGCAAAAGTAGGCTGCTCAGTATTATTGACTATAGCATCGATTTCTTCTTGATGCAAGCGCATCCCCTCTCTCAAAGCTGGGGCAAAATGCTCGTTTTTGATCTTGTCAAAAGGGGGTACTTCAAACGGCGTATTGTACGCCTCAAAGAATGGATTCATACTATCAGATTGTTGGTCGCCCGCACCACAGGAAGCCAAAACAGCACCTGCCAGAGAAAGGGCAATGATTGATTTTTTCATACGCTACCTATTTGGGTTTGGATGCAAATATAAGGTTTGTAAATAAATACAAAACTATCATTGATTGGCAAGCATATGTCATGTGCCTGTCATTCGTATCTGTTGTAATTTAAGCCATCAACGTTTTCTTCAAAAAATTTGTTGACTTATCATGGCAAGGATACCTTTGTCCCGACGCTTAATCATCTGAAATGAAAAGGAAAAATTTCCTCCCTTTATGGGTAATGCTATTTCTCACAATAACTTTTGTAAGTGAGGCACAGGAAAAAGACCAATATTGAAATAACTATGGAAACAGCCCAAGAAATCAATAGCAGAGTTGAAGTCAGTGTTTTGGTGAAAACTTTTTATGGAAAAGTGAGGACAAACCCAATCCTTGGACCTGTTTTCAATGGCATTGTAGAAGATTGGGACAATCATTTGGAAAGACTTACTGATTTTTGGGAAATGGTATTGTTGCATTCAGGCCCTGGAGCCGGGAAGTTCAGTCCTGTACCTGTGCATAAAGAAGTAGATGTAAAAATGGATCATCAGATACATGAAGTTCATTTCAACACCTGGTTGACCTTATGGTTTGAAACCATCGATATGCTATTCAAAGGGGAAGTTGCAGACTATGCCAAACAACATGCTCATAAAATGGGGCATATTCTATTTTTTAAAATTATGGAAGCAAGAGGGTGAAAAAGTATAAACATTATCCAAATATACTTTCATACAGCCTTATTTTAACCCAGATTACGCATAAGAGTACATCATATCCTATCCCTATGAATACCGTAAGAGCATAAAACATTTGATAATCAAGCATTTATCAAATAAAGCGCCGTACCTACGGGATGGTGAGGGAGCAAAATGCAGTGAAACGAGTGATTAAATTTTAAAAGTATTGATCTTTTTAGCTATAAACTGTATATCACTTTTTGATAATGAAGGATCTAAGGGCAGACTTAATACCTCTCGATGGATTTTTTCAGTGATAGGTAAACTAAGGCTCCTAAATTCCTCAAATGCTTTTTGATGATGAGTAGGGATTGGATAATGAATCTGAGTTTCTATCCCCTTACCGTGTAAATATTGTTTCAGTTTGTCCCTAAACTTATTTCTAATTACAAAAAGATGCCAAACATGAGTCAAATCACTAATGGCATATTCCACTTTCGGTAAAAGCACTGAGGGGTGATTGATTTCTTGAAGGTATATTTGTGCCAAATTCCTTCTCACCTGATTCTCTTCATCAATATATTTCAATTTTACTTGTAAAAAAGCAGCCTGAAGTTCATCCATTCGACTATTAAAGCCTTTATATTCATTAAAATATTTTGTGCCGCTGCCGTAATTTCTCAATTTACCAATAATATCCGCCAAAACAGCATCATTGGTAGTTACAGCACCTGCATCTCCCAATGCGCCTAGATTTTTTGTTGGAAAGAAGCTCAGGGCGGCGGCATCACCTAAGGACCCTGATTTTTGATCCGACCACATTGCACCTACGGCCTGGGCATTGTCTTCAATGATTTTTAATCCTCTTTCCTGGGCCCAAAGATTAAATTCCTCTGACCAACAAACTTTACCGTAAAGATGGACCAAAATAACCGCTTTTGTTTTTGCGCTTACCTTTTCTTTTGCTTTTTCAAAATCGAGGTTATAACTATCAAAATCTGGTTCTACCAGTACCGGAATCAAACCTGAATGAAAAATACTCAGAATAGTAGCAATATAGGTATTGGCAGGAACCAAGACTTCATCACCTTTTTGAAAGTCACCTTTTTCAATATAAGCCACTAAAATCAACAAAAGTGCATCAAGACCATTTCCAACGGCAACGGCATATTTAGTCCCAATATATTCCGACAATGACTGTTCAAATTTTTTAACTCTCTGACCAAATAAATACCTCCCTGAAAAGATCACTTCATTTGCTGCAGTGGATAGTTCCTCTAAATGAGCCTTATTGATATTTTGTAAATCAGAAAACTTAATCATTAAATATCCCTTTTCTTCTTTAAGGAAGGAAGATATTAATAAAAATTATTCTTATGGAAAACTTAAACAGATATAAGTCTGAAATGATAGTCAAGCTGTTCTTTCCTATTATTGCATATTTCATTGCGCAAATGATAAATCGCTTCTAATAGAGGTGCGTTTTCCAGACTACCTGCATCTATGGCTTTAAATCCTACCATTGAAATCAATTGCTTCACAACAGTTTTTTCAGGTATATCAGGCCCACAATAATAGGTTTCCTTTACAAGTCCTATAGGGTCAGATGTAGGATAATCCAAACCAAGATTATTAAAAGCCTTAAAAATTTTGGAAGAGTTAATTTTACTCATTATAAAGTTGGTATTGCAAGTCAAAGATTTATGATCTTCACTATTAGTGCAATCGATAATCGTTTTATTACTGAGATCTGTTTTGGATAATTCCTCAAATACTTCTTCTAAAAAATTGTTTTCAGCGCAGATCAATAAGACACTGCTGGTGTCTATGACTTCCTTGAAACTTCTTACTTTATCGGGTGACATACTTAATATTTTCCACTCGATTTCTGACGGACAAAATCCATTTCTTACACCATAAGCTATTTCTACACCTCTTGATGAAAGTGCTTTGCCCAAAGTTAGGGACAATCGGGTACCACCTAATATTCCTATCATAGTTTTTTAATTTGAATAGTTCTGCAAAAATCTAAACTTATTACTAGGGCGATTAATATGTTTATAGCAGAAATTTTAAAATAAACAGTTGAAAATTAAACAAATTATCAATTATCACCAAATTATTTTAATGAAAATTATTCAAAGCCTATATTTTGTTTTTCAAGACAAATAAATTGGATATTATGAGGATTAAAACTAAAAAAATAATTAAATAACCGATAATCGGATACTCATTACCTGTTTTGAAATAAATGGCTAAAAAGGCCCAAACCCCAACCCATGAAGGAACTTTAAGTCGGTATTTGAGAGAAAGAAACAAATAAATCAGGGTTGAAACAACCAGGATAATGGCTGTCATTAAAACCTCAATATGCATAAATAAATCTTTGGCATAAAACCATACAGAAGTATTTACAACAGAAGCAACTATTATCCATCCCAAATAGAAAGTTATCGGCAACTGTGTTAAAAAGTAAGGAGCATTGGTAGTTGAGCCCAGTTGTAGCTGCCGTACCAAAATCAATAGAGAAACCAAAAGGACGAAGATGACAATAACTGAAAGAAAAAGAAGTTCCTCCGTCCAAACATAAATCCAAAGTCCGTTGAAAATATTAGAAGCAGCAAACCAAATAGATGAAGGGTCTATGGATTTTTCATAGGTCCCCTTAAAATAACTGATCCATTGATATGCTAAATAACCAATCAAAAGCAAGTAAATGAAACCCCAAATTGAAAATGCATAGCCGGCAGGGGTAATTAAAGTGTCATATTGACTACTTACGTCACCCACAGATTTTCTACCGCTGGCTCCTGATCCAAAAAGATAGTTCAGATACAATACGCCAAAAAATGAAAGGGTATTAAGAATTAGTAAGAATAATCTCTTCATTTGCTCTTAACTGGTTGGTTAGGTCAATTATAAAAGGAAAACATCATGAATATAATCATTGTTTATACATGTCGATTTAAACCAATACACATTAAATTATCATCAAAGGTGAAAATTATACTCCCTGCTTTTCTTTTTGTATTTATTCTAAGCTCTTGCTCCCTTAAAGGAGTTATAAAGTATCAGGATATTTCTTATACAAACAACATTGATCATGGGGATCAATTCCCCAACAAAAGTCTCAATATCTTTTCTCCCAAAAAAACAAAAGGTCAAAGTGATGTTTTGATTTTTATTCATGGAGGGAGCTGGAATTCAGGTAAGAAAGAAATGTATGATTTTTTGGGAAATCGATTTGCAAGAAAAGGCATAGTGACGGTCATTATAGATTATCCATTAAGTCCGGAATATCAGGTGCATCAAATGGCACTGGCTTCTGCACAGGCCGTAAAGTGGACCCATCAAAATATTTCGGAATATGGAGGAGATCCTGAGAAAATATTCGTGTCAGGCCACTCCGCTGGTGGGCATTTGGCAAGCCTGATAACTGTAAGGGATGAATACTTTGATACTCTTCAGTACAATAACCCCATCAGGGGAGCTGTGTTGATTGACGCAGCTGGGCTTGACATGAAGTGGTTTCTGGAACAAATGAACTATGAGCCTGGAACAGCATATCTGGAGACATTTACTGATAGTCCAGAAGTATGGAAGGATGCCTCTCCTATATATTTCTTAGATGAAAAAGACCCTCCTTTGCTCATTCTAATGGGAGACAAAACACTACCTGGAATAAAACTAACAACAGAGCGGTTTATGGAAAAATATACCGAAATAGTCCCTGAGCCAGACTTTTACATCCAAAAAGGGAAAAAGCACAAACCCATGATCGTACAATTTATCAATACCCGAAATAAGGTTTACGACTGGATTCTGGAATTTATGTCCCAATAAGTTTCTTGTTCCCCAATACTGAATTATGGATAGTAATTTACAAATCAGGAGGATAATTAAGACCAATTGCTTATTTTGAAACTGAATCAATTTCTTCTTTTATGCTTTCGTTGAAACCAATCTGTACCTTCATTTTTGCATGCTTTTTTCTGCTGAACTTTGCAAAAGCCCAAACATCGGAAAACACACTCTTCGAAAATGTCCGGATATTTGATGGAAAATCCAATAGTCTTTCAGGACCTGTAAATGTCTGGATTGAAGGGAATAAAATCAAAAGTATCAGCGCTTCCCCAATCCCATCAGGTGATGGAGTGACCAAGATCCTAGGCAATGGCAAAACCCTTATGCCTGGACTGATCGATGTGCATGTCCATATGGCCTTTGGCGCCTTAAGCATGCGGGAGATGATGTCACCCATGCTTTCTGAAGGGGTGATTATGGAAAAAGTTGGAGGTGGTGCTGAACGGATGCTTATGCGTGGATTTACTTCTGTCAGAGATGCAGGAGGTCCCATTTTTCCTTTGAAAACAGCTGTCGACACGGATCAGGTAAAAGGACCAAGAATATGGCCTTCGGGAGCTACGATTTCCCAGACAGCTGGACACGGAGACTTTAGGACCCCTGAAGAAAAGTCCAGAAGGTTTTTTGGTGAACCTTCAAGGGCAGAAAGGTTCAATGCCACTTTTATTGCGGATGGACGGGATGAAGTATTGACTGCGGTAAGAGAGAATTTAAGGTTTGGGGCCAGTCAGATCAAATTGATGGCCGGTGGAGGCACCTCCTCTGCTTATGACCCGGTAGATGTTACACAGTATACTTTTGATGAAATGCGGGCAGCCGTAGAGGCTGCAGAAGATTGGGGAACTTATGTGATGGTGCATGCCTATACTCCAAGAGCAGTGCAAAGAGCCATAAAAGCGGGTGTCAAATGCGTAGAGCATGGACAGATGTTGGATGAAAAGACTCTGAGGTTGATGAAGAGAAAAGGTGTCTGGTTAAGTACGCAAAATCTTGTGGAAAGCACACCTGACATGGATCCACAGAGGATAGAAAAACGCAAACCGGTAATCGAGGGTCAGGCCAAGCTGTGGCCCATGGCCAAAAAGATGAAATTGAAGATTGCTTGGGGGACAGACTTCCTCTTTGAACCGGAGCTGAATGAGCAGCAGAATTCCTATATCCTCAGATTACAGCAATGGTTTAGCAATGCAGAAATCCTGAAAATGGTCACACATGACAACGGCGAGCTGCTACAGCTTTCGGGATTAAGAAGCCCCTATCCCGGCAAATTGGGTGTGGTGGAAGCTGGTGCCTTGGCAGATTTGATTTTGGTGGATGGCGATCCATTGGCTGACCTTTCCCTTATAGCCAATCCTGCTGATAAGTTTGTAGTGATTATGAAAGATGGGAAGGTGTATAAGAATTTGTTGGAGTGACTTAGTGATGGCATGATATAGTGGATAATTCGATAATTCTGGAAATGAGAATGATTTGTCACATCATACCTTCAAATACCTCTTCCAAATCCAAAGTAAAACCTTCCACAGCTTGAGAAGCTACCTTATCACCATGTGTAAAAATCCTTGAAGTTTGATATTTGCCCTCTATCAGGGTATATATGATCAAAGTACATTCATTGGGATGGATAATCCAATATTCCTTTACCCCTGACTCCTTGTAAACTTCATATTTATTCTGGAGTTCTTTTTTGTTGTTTCCGGGAGAGAGGATTTCTACGACTAAGTCCGGAGCACCCACACATCCCAGTTCATCTATCTTATCAGGATCACATACGACGCAGATATCCGGCTGAACTACCGTGTCAATATCTTCATTCCTTTTGGATTTAACTGGTAGTCTAACGTCAAAAGGTGCGATAAAAGCTTCACATTGTCTTTTTTCAAGATGAAGAAAAAGTCTTGTGAAAATCAGGCCTGCAATTCTTTGATGGCTAACCCTAGGAGCTGCTACCTGTTTGAAAATCTTACCTTTGATCAACTCGACCATTTCATCCATCTGCCAGGTCAGGTAATCAGCATAGGTGTAGTGCCCATATAGTGAAGGCGGCTCTTTTACCCGGTTTTTTAAATCATCCTTTTCCATGGAATAAATTTACTTGTTTTGATATAGAAATGAAAGACCCAAGTTTTCAGTCTCCAGGGTTTCAGGCTTAGTCCTGCCCAGTGCTGGAGGTCTTGGACTTAAACCAAGAGGGTGTATTTACCTAATTATCCGGCTATCCAAAGCCAAAGGATAAACCTTGAATTCTATCAAACTGAACTGTGGTGAAAGAGGGTTGATGACATAGTTTAGCGAACTGCTATCCACAACGGAAGGAACAGCGAATGCCAAGATGCCGGACTGCAGAAGTCCTGTACCATATTTCATCGATGCTTGGATAGCTGGAATCAGATCCCATCCTTTTGGAAGATCCTCTAATGAAGGGGTGAAAATATGATCTGCAGGCAATTTGATCTCCATTACGGAATATTTGACATACCTATTAGACGCAAACAACTCCGGGTCTATGGTCAATCTTTCAAGCAGAGAAGAGGCTACGCTTGCTCCGGCATAGAGTGCGGGATTTCCGGGCAAGTTCCATCTGCCTCCAAAGCGTTTGGCTCCTTCTCCGCTGGCATCACAGTATTGGGTCAGGGCTATTCTAAAGACTTTCATGCATCTTAGATGGCTATACCGTGCTGCAAGCGCATGATTTCGGACTTTAGTATATCCAGTCCTTCAGATACATCAATTAAGTCTAAGGGCTTCCGGTTACCAATCGAGAAAAGAGGCCTTTCCATCCAAGCCCTAAAGCCTTCCAATCCAAAATAGGCTATGCCCATGGCATAAAGCTCAGCAAGCTCAAACATCTTTTCAGATTGTATGGTGTCAAAAACTTCCTTTCGCTGGATGGTCTTGGCGGAAATTCCCAGTGCAGTAGCTAGGGTATTGTAATCCAAGCCAGCCACTGCTTTTAGACTTTCAAAAGCATCTTTTCCAAGCCCCTCACGAAAAGTCTCCACCCTACTTAAAGGCTCGTCAAAGTGTCCCATTTCCATATTAAGAATGGAATCTACTGAGAAAGCAGATTTACCATAGGATGCAACTGCAGGCTCACTTACTTTAGAGGTCTTTTTTTTCATGACGCATAAAGAAATATGTCCACTAATATAACGAAAAATGTCCAATAATGATTTGGTTTTCATTCGTTTTTATGGGTTGGGTGATATTGGTTCAAGACTTAGTCCTTCCCGAATCAGGCGGACTTTAACCAGATCTTAGTGGCTGATCCACTTGCCGAGGTGACTTGAACCTCTTTCCCTACCCTGGTAGTGGTCCAAGTCAAAAGACTCAACCATACACTTCCATAATGATTTCTATTAACCAATATGGGAGGATTGATTGATGGGCCTAATTTCCTGGATTTTTGATCTTGAGATATCTTTTACTGATTACATTCATTATATTTGATACTATCAAATGATACTATCAAAAAGTAATGAAACCTCCATATGCCCTTTCTCCAAACATCTTAAAACTGTTGACAGCTGTTTCTGAAAAAATTGGAGAAGTCCAGGCGGTATATTTGGTCAAGCAAAGCCCAAAACTAAGAAAGCAAAATCAGATAAAGACCATACATTCTTCTTTGAGTATAGAGGGCAACACGCTCTCGGAGGAGCAAATTTCCGCAATCATTGATGACAAGAGAGTTGTAGGTCCTGAAAAAGACATTATCGAAGTACTCAATGCATTGGAGGTTTACAAAAATATCCGAAAATTTAAGGATACTTCGGAAAAGGATTTTTTGGCTGCACACAAAATGTTAATGAAAGACTTGGTTAAGGCACCTGGAGTGTACAGAACACAAGGTGTAGGTATTGTAAAAGGTTCAAAAGTCGCCCATTTGGCTCCTCCTGCTTCTCATGTGCCTTTCTTAATGAATGAATTATATGCTTATCTGAAAGACGAATCAGAATTAACACTTATAAAAAGCTGCGTCTTTCATTATGAAATGGAGTTTATCCATCCATTTATGGATGGGAACGGAAGAATGGGAAGACTTTGGCAAACAGTGATTTTGATGAAAAAGTACCCCCTATTTGAGTTTCTGCCATTCGAATCTTTGATCGCTAAAAATCAAAAAGCCTATTATCATGCCTTGTCTGCTTCATATAAAGAAGGTAAATCGACTAAGTTTATCGAATATATGCTGGAAGTGATCCTACTTTCATTGGAAGAGCTTTTGGCCACGCAGATCCAAAAACTCAAGGAAACCGAAAGGTTGAAAGTATTTTTACTGAATTTCAAAGGAGAATTCACCCGCAAAGATTATTTGAATTTTTTCTCGGATTTATCCCCAGCAACGGCAAGCAGGGACCTAAAAAATGGCGTCAAACTTGGTTTGATTGAAAAGTGGGGAGATAAGAGGATGACGTTTTACAAGGGGAAAATGGGTAAGGATAGATAATTTCAATTGGTTCAAGATTAGTTTGGTTCAATTCGCCGCGGCGAATGGACCTAGGTACATGCAGTCTTCAGACTGCATTTTCACAGTCTGAAGACTGTGTTATATGAGGTCCAAGTCTGAAGACTTGAACCAGGGCTGAAGACCTGTACCACGACGGGCCTGAACCATTATTCCACCAAAATCACCTCCATCAAAGTATCAGTTAATCCAGCATAATTCGAAGCACTGCTATACAGGTATTCCTCAGGAGAAAGCACTATTCCTGCTTCTACCGGGTTTTGGTGGATATAGTGCAGGCATCTGGACAGTTTATCGTTAGTGTTCAGTTCTACAGGATGACTGTGTTGCTGCCAGACCTGAAAGCTTTTGTTGTTCGGATTGAATCTTCCTGCTTTACCAAAATGCCAAAGCAAAAAGTCCTTTCTGCTCTCTTGAGGGTTTATCTGGATTTCTTCGATAATTTTTACTGAAGTGAATTTCTTTATATCTCTGATAATACCTTCCAAGGGCTGCTCCCCATTTCTGCCAATTATAAAGTGCGCATGAGAGGACATGATGCAATAAGCACAAATGTCCAAGCCCTTGTTTTGCTGACAGTAACGCAGTGAATCCATCAAAATATCTCTGTAAATCCGGCGGGTAAACAAGTCTATCCACTCAATAATTGTAAAAGTCACAAAATAAAGTTTTTCCTGGTCCCTGATTTTGTATTTTCTGCTCACTGGAAAAAATGCTGGTTGAAAAGTTTGATTTAATTTAGTTCAGAATTGTTGTTTTGTCAATAGTTAGTTGATTTTTTTGGTTCAATTCGCCGCTGCGAATGGACTAGTCTGGTTCAAGACTTAGTCTTGGACCATTATGGCGACAGTCTTCAGACTGTCATTTAGCAGTCTGAAGACTGCAATTTTCTTGGTCCAAGTCTGAAGACTTGAACCAATTCCCCCCTACATCCTGGCTCTTCGCTAAAAAGCTTCACAGGAGCTTTTTTCACACTCAGCCCTCCCCCGCATTCCAGTACGCCATCCTTTCGCAACTCTCCACTTCTATGCTGTAAAAATCAAACTCCTGTGTCACCTTGCCTCGGATCAGGTAGATCGCCCTGCCTTTGAAGGGATACTTTTTGACCACAGGAGGAAAATGCACGGTATCTATCCAGTCTCCTTCTCTATCGACGAATGTTCCGAAGTTCATCACATCTCCCTTCACTGTTCGGGTGTATTTGATCGTAACAAGGTAACCGATGATCTGTACTTGTTTGCCCAGATACTGCTTTAAATCCCTGGCCTTGATACTCGGGACAGTCTGATCTTTGACCAAGTGAAAGGGGGAATCCAGAGGAAACTCCAAAATATCGATCTG